>JADMIO011631482.1_pt1 | contig 126580 bp, 106 predicted proteins | sample 8958161 | NCBI WGS metagenome assembly JADMIO01 (sample SAMN16585339, study PRJNA669376) | soil metagenome | isolation source: Crop rotation soil | place: USA: Cullars Rotation, Alabama | collected 2011
GCCGCGACTTCAAGTCACGTGAATTCCAAGCTTCGGATCCCACTGTGCTGGAAAGGGACAAAATAGACTCTGCTACGTGCGAGGCCCGGCGGGCATCATCGTCGCACTGGCCGAGGAACTTTTCTGAGGCGTTCAGCAGCTTATGAGAAACCGCGCGGCAAGCGCTCCTCGACTCGATCCCATGCCTCGCAACCATCCTGCCTTCTCGCCAAACTTGCGCCGCCTTTTCTTAGCAGTTAAGGAAGAAGCCTCTCTCTAAGGGCTAACACGCTGCCAACCTCGTTATTCCAGATTGCGTACCGACGACGGAGGGATGGATTCGTTACGGTATTGGGACACAATAGGGACAGCCTCAAAGGTTGTTATCCCCGACTCAACTTCTTTCAGGGCGCGTTTTCGGCGCGGGTTCCTGTGATGTAAAAAGCGCGTGCGCGTTCGAGGACGGGAGAATAAGTCATGAGCCCCCACAAGCCGCGAATTCTTTTCGTCGAAGATCACGACGACACTCGTGAATTATTGTCATTGGTCTTAAGAGAACATTATGAAGTGGCTACGGCAGCCACGGTCGAAGACAGTCTCAAACTGGCGAGACAAGGGAAATTCAATCTCTTTATTTTTGATTCCTGGTTACCAGACGGCTATGGTGTGGATCTATGTAAACTGGTGCGAGAGTTCGACCGTCACACGCCAATCTTATTTTATTCTGGATTGTCACAGAAATCGGATAGGGATATAGCCTTGAGAGCAGGCGCGCAGGGCTACCTTGTCAAGCCCGTGGAAGTCCCAGAGTTATTGCAAGCTGTAAGCGAGCTTATAATCAGATACTCACGATCCACTTTGGAGTTGAACGCGGCGAAGCCGATTCGGTTGGCAGCAAGCGCCGACTCACTCTGAATCCTTGAGCGCCTGATAGCATTCGCACGTGAATGCCTCTAATCCCGCCCTGTCAATGATCTTGATACGACCGCGATGATACTTAATATAGCCCTCGGTCTGTAGCACCATCGCTGCTACACTCACAGTGGCGCGGCGCGTCCCGAGCATTTCGGCGATAAACTCCTGGGTCAGTTCTAACTCGTTAGAGTTCACCCGATCGTGGCACATCAGCAGCCAGCGAGAGAGACGCTCTTCGGCAGTGTGCGTCGCATTACACGCCGCCGTTTGAGAAATCTGACGCATTAGCCTACGTGCGTAGGCCAACAGGAGTTGCTGCATTTCTCCGCCGCGTTGGAATTCCTCTTTGATAACGTTTAGCTTTGCGCGTACTCCACTATCGGGTATTTGCACTATGGCGCGCTCCGCCGAAGTTTCTTTGTCCATTACGGCCGTAATCCCGGACATGCCCTCGTTGCCGATCAGTCCTACTTCGACAATTGTGCCGTTGCTCATTTGAGTGACTAGTGAGATCACAGCCGTATAAGGAAAATACAAGTACCTCACTGGCCCATTCATTTCATAAATGACTTTGCCGTGGCGCAAACCGACAGGCTCAAGATTAGGTAACAATCTCTGGTGTGCTTCGTGAGAAAGCGCGGCAAGAATTTTGTTGTTGATTGACGGACGGGTTTTGTCATCCATCTGGATTCTCCTTTGCCTAGGTCGCGTGTATGAACACAGCAGACGGCACAAGGAGATGTTGCTAAGCAAATCCAGATGACGAGTGTTGAATTCTCAAAAGAACGGGGAAGCCCGTCGTTTCGGCTTCCGGGAATGATTAGAGTCTACGCTTATGACTGGCAGATAACAAACACATGCGAGGCGATGAAAGGATATTACTGGAACTTGTCAGGTGGGTATTATTGTCGGGGGTACAAGCGGGCACCCGCTGCGGCCATTGTGACACGCAAAAGCGCGTAGTCAATGTCCTTGAGAGTGGACTGCTTAGCTTACCAAGTGGACTGGTGAAGTGTCCTTTGCTCGACATCTGAGCCTCCGAGTAAGGGACAGTCTTGCGAGTCAGACCTGCTTCTTTTTGTCCACAACGGTGACGTAAAAAGCGTCAACTTAATTTTGTTGTCCCGTCTGAGAGGACGGCGATGGCGAAAGGCGTACTGGAATGGTTGTCGATCAAGAGTAGCTCTTCTTACGGGCTTAAAGGAGTGAGCTAAGTGTGCAATTTTGAGAATTCTGTCGCCGATTGCGCCACCCTGAGGCCATTTCAATAGCCCACCTTTCTTGTAATCCGTTTGAAAGGGTGTGGTCACCACGGCCACAAACAGGGTGTGACTCTGCGCCCACACCCTCGACACTCCTGATGCCGCATTGGAATTCTTCTTGAGTTTTTTGGATTTGATATGAATTTATCGATCTTGAATTTCAGATCACTAAAAATTGCAGTTTCTCTATAGTACTCTCCTTTACCCTCCAGTACCCTACGTTCCCTTGTATTCCCGTCTGTTCCGTGTACCAATCAAATGGCACGAGACTTGTAACCAAGCACGACCGTGCAAGAACTCCTCGTCCCGCAGACCGCATTCAGCATTCATTCAAACGATACGAGGAAAACTCGGTTTGTGCCGTCATTATATATGGACTGTCTTTTTCAAAGTGTGCCGAGGACGATTGCGACGGATGAGAACGATCCTTTATTGCAGGTTATCTCGTCGTCCTCGGAATTTCTGATCGTTTCTCCCGTCTGTAAAGAACAGAGGTCGGAGAGCCGCTAGTCAATCGGGTTTGGCAGAGATGCCGTAGTCCTGATCCAGTCTATCCCCTCCGTCACCAGTTGAGATTGAAGATTCCGGCCTTTTGGCGGGAAGGAGAAAGTGCGCGATGAAAACGACTTTAGGATTCATGACCGAGGAAGGCCGGACCAGAAGAAAGAATGCGGCCCGCCGAATCTGCGTCTATGCAACACTAATGTTTCTCGTTGGCGGCGCGGGCGGTTATGGCATTCATCGCTATTGGGTGAGTCCAAGGTTGACTCCGCTGCAGCGGGTCTACTTCAAGCAGTATCTGAAAAGCAGTTACCGCAGTTATCTGCCGCACTCTCACTCGCGCTACACGACCCTGACGGCAGTCGTCGTCGCCGCGAAGGGAAAAGAACAGAAACTTGGCGCAACCGATCTGATGGTTGAGCCGGTGCTGGACGAGAACCGCCGCCTCACGTATGACTCACGTCACTGTCCGATCTTCCGCACCAAGCCTGGAGTCGCAACCAAGAGAATCTATTGGGAAGAGACGATCGCTTACGACGCGAAGGGCTACGACTGGCTGCGCAAGACTATCTATGACGATCAGAGTCTCATCGATATCTGGCGTCCGGCATGGCTGGGCGCAATCCTCATTTTCTTAATCGGAATCATTCTACTGATTGCTCTCGATATCTTCGCGCAACGCCAATACCTGAAAGGCGAGCCAGTCAGAGGAACACGCGAGCTAATGCCCAAGGTCTACGCTCGCGAACACCGTAAACACCTTGGCTATTCATTTACCGTCTACGCAACCACCTAAGGAGAAAGTCATGCTGAGTAAATTGAGAAAATTCGTCGGACTTAAATCGCGCAGCTACGCCTTGAGTGTGCCGCGCATTGAAGAAAACGAAGGACTGCTTTTGTTAGGCGATCCCGGAACCGGCAAGAGTCAGATGATCCACCAACTCTTAGACAACGTCGCTAAGCGGAAGCCGCAGGAAGCCGTTGTAGTCTACGACCCTGCGGGCGAGTTCATCGAAAAGCATTTCGATCCCGACAGCGACATTGTGCTCAATCCGCTCGATGCACGCTGCCCGTACTGGATGCCCGGCTATGACATTCTTGGGGTTGACGCCGAGGTCAGCGCACCCGAAAGACAATTCATCGCCGAGAGCTTCTTCCCGTATCCCGATCACGCGGCACCAAACACGCAATTCTTTATCAAGGCAGCCCGCAGCATCTTTGCCCAGATGCTCACCTTCACTCCGACTCCCGAACGGATGGTCGAGATGCTTTCGGATGAAGAATTGGTCGACTACTGCGTAGCGGGAACCGAGCATGCACACTTGATTGGCAGCGACGCCAAAGGACAGCGCGGCGGAGTTCTGGCGACGCTTTCTGAGATCGGCGAGTCCTTCAAACTACTACCGACCTCCGAGGAACGCTCGACCAACTGGTTAAGCTTGCACAAGTGGGCGAGACGACGCCAGGGATGGATCTTCATCACGTCAACTCACAGCACACGCGAAGCACTCCGGCGTCTGCACGCGGCGTGGATCAACATTCTCTTAGGGAACCTCTTGAGTGATACCTATGTGGTTTCACACTATCGACCATGCTGGATGGTGATCGACGAAGTTCATGCTCTGAAACACCTCCCAATCCTCAAATCAACTCTGGTTGAAGCCCGCAAGTATGGCGTCAAGATGGTGCTGGGAACGCAGAACAAAGCACAGTTCGAGGAACACTATGGACGAGGCGCAGCCACGATGCTCGCATCTTCACACACGAAGATTCTGTTTCGCTGTAACGAGCCGGAGTCGGCGCGTTGGGTTGCCGAGATGATCGGCGAGGAAGAAAAGGAGCGGCCACGGATTGGGACGACCGCGACGGTGCAGGCGAATGGCCGAGACTCGATCAACTACTCGACATTCACTGAGCGCCGCTTAGTGGTCAGCAAGGAACAGATCATGGCGCTTCCGAACCTTCACGGTTATTGGAAGTATGCGGACTCGGTTGTGCCCTTTCGCATTGAGCCAATAGATCGTCCGACAATCGCGCCTTCATTCATTCAGCGACCACGGAAGCCCGTCGTTCAGAAAGAACTCAAGCAGCAAGCTCTTCAGCTTGTCGCTTCCGCTTCCACTGCCAACGGCAATGGCAAGGGTGAGAACTCGACCAAGATCACGACGCGAATGATTGATGAGCTCGATAGGGGCTTCTGAGGGAGGGGCAGGGCCATGATGACGATGAGCAATGCCCTGTCTGCGGGCCAGGCCAATACCTATTACCAGCAGGACTACGCCAACAAGAAGGAGAACTACTACACCGAACGCGGCGAAGTAAATGGTCAATGGATTGGGAGTCTGGCCGAGGAGTGGGGACTGACCGGCATTGTCACCAGCGAGCAATACGAGCGGCTGGTGGCCGGTCAGGACCCACACACCGGAGAGCAGCTGATTCGTTCAGTCCCTTCGCGCGAGGCGGTGAACAATTACGGTGAGGAGATCACGACCAGTGAGCATCGCGCGGGTTGGGACGCAACCTTCAGTGCGCCCAAATCGGTTTCATTAGCGGCGCTGGTTGGCGACGACGAAAGAGTGAGAATCGCGCATCGTGAGAGCGTCGAGAAAGCGTTAGAAGTCTTCGAGCAATACATTCAAGCACGTGGCGGCGGCAACAAGCCTTCAATCACAACAGGCAAGATGATTGCCGCACAGTTCGAGCATACGGCGGCGCGGCCAGATCACGAAACGGGCTATGCCGCGCCGCAGCTTCATACTCACGTAGTCATTATGAATATGACTAAAACTGAGGAAGGTAAGATCAGATCAGTCCAACCTCTTGAACTCTACCGCAGCCAGCAAATCGCTACCGCCATCTACCGAACTCATCTGGCAGAGAAGCTTCAGGGCCTTGGTTATCAGATCGAAGTTAACAATCGCACCGGAGCGCCGGAGATCAAAGGATTCAGTAAAGAGTATCTACAAGAAGCCAGCCCACGCAGTCAGGAGGTCAAGAAGGAAGCTCAGGAGATGAAAGAGCGGCTTGAAAATGAAGGCGCAACAGTTAAGGAAGGTCCGGGGTTGAACCAAGCCGCCGCCCGAAACAATCGCAAGAGTAAAAGATATGACCACTCAGAAATGAGGGAACGGGCACTAAAGATGGATGCTCGACACGGCAATCAAGCAAGACGAGCAGTTGAGCAAGCCCGCGAACGAACACTAACAGCTTTTTCATTCGCGCCGAAAGCTTCACAGGACGAGATCACGAAACGAGCGCAAGAGGCTGTCACCTTCGCTCGTGACAACGCAACGGAACGTGAAGCAGTTGCAGATATGCGGAAGATTACTGCCGACGCCTTACGCCGCAATTTAGGACTGACAACTTACGACGCCGTAATGACGGAGCTAAATGCTCGCGTCGAGCGTGGAGAGTTCGTTGAGATCATCCGAGAACGAAAACCACGTGAAGCCACCACGGAGCGCATGTTGGAAATGGAGAAGTCAAACATCGAAAAGATGCAGAATGGTCAGGCAAACCATCGACCGATTATCGAAACCGATCGCGCACAGCCAGCTGTTGATGCTACTGCCCAGCGGCAACAACTAAACCTGAATGAGAACCAACGCGCGGCGGTTGAACAGATCCTCACAAATCGAGATCAGGTTATGGGTTTGCAAGGCGGCGCTGGCACTGGCAAGACCACTGCGCTCTCAGTTTTAAGAGAAGCAGCACAGAAGGAAGGCTACGAAGTGCGTGGCTTTGCACCGACCACAAGAGCAGCGCAGCAGCTCGCAGAGAGCGGCATCCAAACCGAGACGCTTCAAAAGTTCATCTGCCGGCGAGAGGAGAAGCCGGAGAACCACACTCGGCTATTCGTTCTGGATGAAAGCTCACTCGCCAGCACCAAGCAGCTGCACAGGTTCTTCGCCAAGCTTGAATCCGACGACAAAGTTTTACTCGTTGGCGATAGCCGCCAGCATCAGGCAGTCGAAGCGGGCACACCATTCGAGCAGTTTCAAAAGCATGGCATGGCGACAGTCAAGCTGAGTGAAATCGTTAGGCAGCGCGACGTGGAATTGAAGCGCACAGTCGAACGACTCTCAGCCAGGGAAATTCGAGAGGCGCTCGATACTTTGCAGCAGAGAGGCCGGATCAGAGAAGTCACCGACGACAAGAAGCGAGTGAAGCTAATCGCGAGGGCTTATTGTCAGAATCCCGAAAACACTCTCGTAGTCTCGCCACGCAATCGTGAGCGAGTCCAAATCAATTCGCTCATTCACAAACAGCTTCAACGCGAAGGTAGGGTCAGTCGTGATGACCACCAAATGACGATCTACGTAAATCGTCAAGATATGACCGGCACCGAACGAACCTTCGCCAATGCTTACGCGCCCGGAGAGGACATCATCCGCTACAACCGGGTCAGCAAAGTCTATGGCGTTGATGTCGGCGACTATGCGCTGGTGACGGCTAAGGACCATGCCAGCAACGAAATCACAGTGACCTTTGGAAGTGGACGCGAGCTTACTTACAACCCGCAACGATTGTCAGGAGTGAGTGTTTATCGTGAAGCTAACCGCGAGTTCGCGGAAGGCGACCGCATTCAGTTTCGTGCGCCATTCACCGACAAGCGAGTTACCAATGGCGAACTTGGCACGATTGCCAAAATTGGAGACGAAGAAATGACCGTGAAGCTCGACAGCGGGCGAGAGGTTACTTTCGATCAAGAAAGGTTTCGTCACATCGACCACGGTTATGCAGTCACCAGCCACTCGTCTCAAGGAACAACCGTAGATCGCGTCCTCGTAAATGCCGACACGCGGGAATCCAAAATGCTTCTCAATGACCGCATGGGCTATGTTGCAGTCTCACGTGCTAGAGAGGACGCGATCATCTATACGAACTCCATCGCAGAACTTAGAAGCGCGCTGGATCGCCGATCAGACAAAGAGATGGCCTTAGAAGCCGTGCGGGAGAGTACGCAGCACCGGCAGGAATTAAAGGACGAACAGAATCCTTACGACCGTGACGAGCGACAAGCATTGGAAATGGATCAAGGCTACGAACAGGACATGACTGATCAATCAAACGTCAATCGCGCAGCCGAAGCGATTGAGGTTGAGGAAATGGAATTCTCAATGAGTCTCTGAGAACTCGAACACCTAACTGGGAGGAGGACAACAGCCGCAGTTACGACTAGCGGTACGCAAGGAGAAAAATGAGCGAAGGAATCAAAGAACAGATAGGAAACATCTGCGAACGTGCGCGTCAAGAGTTGGAGTTATTGATTGCCATGCAGCCACCGCCTGAGCCCGTCGCTACAGCGAGCGCGGAATGGATGAGCGCAATCCAACTTGCGGAATATTGGCATTTACATAACGACAGGGGAGAGCCAACCGTAGCCGGAATTATTAAGTGGGCCAAACGCCCGCCGAATCAATTTCCGCTCCCGCATGCCTATATGGGTGACCTTTTGCGCTTTCATCGCGACGAGGTCAATCAGTGGGCCAGGGAGGAAGCCGAGCGGCGCAGAGTCCAGAGCGAAAGGCGTCGGCTAAAAATAGCGTGACACCGATCAGATCAAGAACTAGAATTGCAGCTACTTTGACGGCTGCGATCTGAAAGGAGAGCAGCTAATGGTTTACAAACGCTACAAAGGTCGCCGGCTTAAGCCCGGCGACAAAGAATGGAACAAGGGGAAGTGGGTAGTCGAGTTTATGCTTAAGGGAAATCGAATACTCCGAGCGGTTCCGCACGCGCGGAACAAAAGGGAGGCTGAAGAAGAGCAGCGAAAAATCCAGAGTCAGATAGACGGTGGATTTTACTCTTCAAAGGCTGCCCTGTTCTCTGAGTTTGTCGATAATGAATACTTGCCCTGGGCAGAAGCTAACAAGAAGTCTCATGCCGATGATCGAAGACGGGCCAAAGTCCTAAAGGACTTTTTCGGTAACGAACGGTTGCGAAACATTGCGCCGTATCGCATCGAGAGGTTCAAGTCTTCGCTAGTCGGAGTAAAGACGGTTCGGGGTACGCCTCGATCAGAATCAACGATCAACCGCTATTTGGCGCTAGGCTCAAGAATTCTTTCTCTGGCTAGGGTGAATGGACTAATTAACAGTAACCCGTTCAGCCACGTTCGCAAGTTCGAGGAAGGTGGCCAGCGCGAACGATTCTTGACGTATGACGAGGAGGCCAGACTTATGGCGGTCCTCGTTGGCGATTTGGAATACCTTCGCGCGCCAATCATCGTCTCTTTAGGTACAGGCCTGAGAAAGTCAGAGTTGCTTTCGCTGAAAGCTGGCGAAATCAACTTTGAACAACTGCCCGTGTTCTATCGAGTCACTGGCCGGGATCTATCAATTCGTCCCGGTTGCTTGTTGGTTGCAAAGAGTAAGAACAAGGAGTCGCGAGTAATTCCGATGAATGCCGAAGTGCGCGAGGCTCTATTGGCAGTCGTTGCCGACGCGAAGGCGGACGACTTCCTCTTTACGTTCTCTCGAAACGGTATTAGCTCTAGCACGATCAAGACCGGCTTTGAGATCGCATGTAATCGCGCTGAAATAACCTATGGATTGACTCGTGTCGGAGGTCTGACTTGGCACGGACTTCGACATACCTTTGCTACTCGTTTGCGAGAGCAAGGTGTTCACCCGTTCGATATCAAAGAACTCATGGGCCATAAGACCCTTTCAGTCACCGCGAACTATGCGCATGCCACGCCAGAGGCGATGCGACAAGCGGTAAATCTATTGCGAGGGGCTTCTCCAAGAGTGATAGAGTTTCGGGCGGCAGGGTAAAAATGAATTACATCAATTTACATCATTACATCATCTAGGGATGCTTGATGTAAGACGAGAAAAGCTTGAAAGTGTTTGATAACGTGAGACTTAATTCCTCTAGGCCGGGGTGGCGAAATGGCAGACGCTACGGACTTAAAATCCGTTGACCGTAAGGTCGTGTGGGTTCGACTCCCACCCTCGGCACCAATCACTTCAACACTTTACTGGTTAACTTCTCCGGCATTCGATGTTGCTCAAAACGTGGTGGCGTCCGTCCGTTGCAAAAAATGTTGCCTCGCACTACCAGGTAGTGATATAAGGCGCGACGATTCATACGGGCGTTTCTAATGCTTATCCGTTGAGACTCTTCCGCGTCTTGGCAAAGAACCGTATCCCTCACGAAGAGACGTTTTTCTTGTGCTCCAATGTCACCGTCCCGGTTTTCGCGTAATTACTTGCATCATCTCTCTTTCGCCAGCTTTGTTTTGTGGCCAGTCAAAAGCACAAGCCTGAGCTCTAGCGTTGAGCGTCCGTAAGAACTGATGATTTGCCCGCGCCGGTGGCGTGTGAATCTCGGCAGTGTGAGATACATCGTCCCGAAACGTTAATCGGCAGAAGCGCAGGAGCCTTTGGAAAAAGGCTGGGCAAAGATTCTCGTCCTGCTTCGTTTGTAGTAACGGCTGCTCTGTAAACGAACTTCGAAAAACACGAGGGGACAAAATGAACTCTTATAAAACGTCAAGACTCGCCCGCGTGGCCTTGCTTGCTTTGGTATTGATTGGTTGTGGCGCAAGACTGTCGGTATGCGCACAGAATACCTATCAAGTGAGTCCCAGTTGGGGCGCCGCCACCAACGACTGGGCCGACCTCGGTTCATTCGCTAACACCGGAGTGAGTCAGCACATCGTGTTCACGGTTCACGGGCACTGGTGCGGCTCGATTATCTCGGCACAATTTAGATACGACGATATCGCTTATACCGGCAGCTCTACCAGCTGGATGGAGTTGGCGCCCTCTAATGGAGGCAAGGTCTATAACGGCACGCAGCCCGTCGCAATCGACATCCGCAGAGCCAACCCTTCGTCTACATCTGATCCGATCCTTGCGCGCATCCGAAATCTCCACGGGATGTGCGGAGGTACTTCGCTCAATATCTCGATCGAGACAAACACTACGTTTACTCCCAGCAGCGGCATTGGCTCGAGCGGCAGCGTCGATGCCGGTTATGCGGCCAGCAACCTTGGCTGGAAATTTCCGGTCACCGCCGATGCTCATGCCGCCTCAAGAAACGGCCTTTTCATACTCAACACGGGAAACGTTGGCATCGGCACAACCGATCCTGTGGCTCGCCTTCACGTGAAGACCAACCCCGACGAGAACCTTTGGATCAGAAGCGCCAATGGCCTGGACATGACTGCCGCCAAGGATGATCAATCGAATTTCGTCAAACTCAATATAAACGCTGCGCCGCTAATCATTAACAACGGCAGCGGAGGAGTTGTCGGCATCGGCACCGCCACGCCCAATTCAGGATCGAGACTGGATGTGCGGGGCGGTCTCAGCGTTAATCAAACTCAGAGTTCTACCCAACGCGGTAACGGCCTCGACCTCGGATGGACCGGCAGTGGTAACGCTGACGTTTATCTCGGTGACTACACCAACGGCTGGGCGTTGGGCGAAAACTCCGATGCGTCGATGCGCGTCTTCAAGACCTCCGGCGCAACGCTTTCATCAACGCCAGTCACGATTCAGGCTGGTGGAAACGTCGGGGTTAACACTACCAGCCCTACGGCGACACTCCATCTAAAAGAAAATGGCGCCAATCCAGTTGCGAAAATTGAGTATTCAAACACCTCGACGCAAGCGCTGCAATTCGTAAATACGAATGTTGGGGGCAAGGCCTGGTCAATCGGCGATGGCATTGGGACAACACCAGGAACGTTCGGTATTTATGATCTCACTGGTGGCGCGCTGGCTTGGGCGATTGATTCGAGTGGAGTTCAATCCGTTCAATCGATACACAGCTTGAGCACAAGCAGCAATTACTTTGTTGGCAAGGTTGGATTCGGTACGCAATTGCCCGGCGCTCTGGTTTCTACCGGAGGCGGAATTGGGGCCGCTAATGAGATTGGCCTGGGCCTGTTCGGTACCAGCCGGAACAAGCCGGGCCTGTTTCTGGGATCGAATGAATCCAGTTCTCCATTCTCCAGCACTGCCTACTTCGGACTTCAGGGAGCGCCGGTCGGCTATACAAATGACTTCGCTATTGTTGGCTCGGCTGACCCCGGAACTCACCGCTATCTGCACATTGGATACAACACGAACGACGATCCGACTAGTGCTTTCAATCCGAAAGTCTCGATCGATACTTTCGGAGGCAACGTCGGTATCGGTACGACAGTTCCGAGTGAACGACTAAGCATATCGGCTGGGGCCATCAATGTGACAAATATGGGAAGCGCACCGACCGCGAGTACCGGTGAGATCAAAATATTCTCCAACGATGTGTTTGGAACGGGCGCAACTTTAGTAACGCGAGCAGATGAGTACCTGTTTACGACGCGTTCTGGTGGGACAAATATTCTGACTTTAAGGAATTCAGGCAATGTCGGCATTGGCATCAATAGTCCACAGTATAAGTTGGATGTCTCCGGACCCGCACACATAACCGGCAATCTCACAGTTGACGGGAACCTCAACGCGAAATACCAGGACGTCGCGGAATGGGTGCCTGCTTCTGAACAACTCTCAGCGGGCACAGTAGTAGTTCTCGATCCAACCAAGTCGAATCAAGTCACTTCATCAACCACGAGCTATGACACACGCGTCGCGGGAGTCGTGAGCGAACAGCCCGGCATCGCTCTCGGTGAAAAGAGCGAAGGCAAAGTACTGGTCGCCACCACCGGACGAGTGCGCGTGAAGGTCGACGTGACCAGGAACCCAATTCACATTGGCGACCTACTGGTGACGAGTGACGTGCCGGGCCTGGCGATGAAGTCAGAGCCAATCCTGATTGGCGGCCGCCAGATTCATTCTCCGGGAACCCTGATTGGCAAGGCTCTCCAGCCTCTGGAAAAAGGCCGCGGAGAGATTCTCGTTCTGCTGAGCCTCCAATGAAAGTGAGAAAGCATCATGAACACAAAATCGAAAAGTGCAATTCGTGTCGTCGCGCTAGTCGCTGTGACGCTTGCCTTTCTTGGCGTTGCTGAAATATGCGGCGCCCAAACCGCGACCTCGTCTACAACGGATACAAGCGAAGTTGATGCGGCGGCCAGACCGGGATCTGTACCCCTGCGAAAATCTGAGGCCGTCGCAGCCATTTCAGAGAACAATCACCTAATTCTCCTGCCCTGGTACAACCTTGGGACGGCTCCTCAGGGGCCTTGGGTGCCAGGCTACATGAAGCTCGTCACGCCCATCGTCTCAACCGAGGGCAACATGTTTTCGATCAAGGTCAAGGGTTATCGATATGGAACGAATGGAACACCAGTCGAGATTCGTTGCGGTGGCTATGCATACTCTAGTGGATTGATCAGTACCGGTTGTGATACCGAGGGAACTGGCGACCCGGTAGGGATTGGTGTCGACGCGAACAGCAAGGTAATTATTACTATAGGCTCCGGCGGCAGCAGCTGGTACTACGATCATTTTACCGCTGAATACAGCGGTTGGAATGCGAAGGATCCAAACGACTTTAGCTGGCAGTTCGTTTACAACACGCCGCCGCCCACAACCAACACGAACAACGTCATAGTCAACGACGCGGCTGGCACGATTACGACCACGAGCACAACTCAGTCTCCCACCTTCCGGCTGCCAAACGGTTTCGAGCTACAGCAGGGGGCGAATAATTATGCCCAGTTCAATTCCTGGGTACATCTGAACGGCTACTATGGACTTTATTCGGCCGCGAACGGCGCCCATATTTATCCCAACGACGGTGTATACGGTGCCTGGCGTATTCAAGGCACGCGGAACGGCTACGGCGGCATCAACTACAACAACAAAACCGTCCTGATGATGCAGGATGACCTCATTGGCTTATTTAACGAGTACCAGGGACGATGGATTCTTTACGGGTACGGATCGACCGGTAACACAATCATTTCACCAAACGGCGGCAACGTCGGGATCGGGACAACGGGACCCGTCGAAAGATTAGAAGTATCAGGCAATCTCAAAGTCTCCGCGAACGGATCCCTGCCTGGAAATATTACCGCGGCCGGCACCATTGAAGCCGGGAATATCAAGGCCAAGTACCAGGACGTGGCGGAATGGGTTCCCGCCTCCGAACAACTCGCTACCGGCACAGTCGTAGTTCTCGATTCAACCAAATCAAATCAAGTCACTTCATCAACAGTCAGCTATGACACGCGTGTAGCAGGAGTCGTCAGCGAACTGCCTGGCATTGCGCTCGGTGAAAAGAGCGACGGCAAAGTTCTCGTCGCCACCACCGGAAGAGTTCGGGTGAAAGTCGACGCGACCAGAAGTCCGATCCAAGTGGGCGATCTCTTAGTCACGAGCGACGTCCCCGGCGTCGCGATGAAGAGTCAGCCCGTCAATCTCGGCGGCGTGCAGATACATCGTCCCGGAACCTTGATCGGCAAAGCGCTCGAGCCTTTGGCAAAAGGTAAGGGTGAAATTTTGGTTCTGTTGAGTTTGCAGTAGAGGTCGAAGGAGACAAGTTATGTGGCTGAATAAGAAAACGGTTTTCAGCGTAGCCGCGACGACCGCGGTCGTCACCAGCAGTATTTTTGCTGTCGGGTACAAGGTGGGAGTTCCATGGCACAAAAAGCCGGGCCCTCCGAAGCCAACCACCGTTCAGGACAAGCGCGCTAATTCCAAGGGCGTCACGCCGCGCAATCTCTCGCTGCAGCCCGATGCGGCGGCGCTTCGCCGGCGTCTCGGCCGCAGGTTCGAGCCGACGAAGCGCAATCGCTCGCTCATCAACGGCACGCTCACGGTTAACGGCAGCACACGAGGAGTCCAAATTCAGCGACGACAGGCGGACGCTGGCGAGGAAATCGAGATCAAGATTCAGGGACAACGACGGCAGCCAGCAGCTGAAGGATACCAACGGCAACAGCATCAAGACATTTGTTACGACTGACGGCGTGGCCCACTTTCAGGATGAACAAACCCAACGCGAAATTAGAGCCACCTACGATCCCAGCGCCAACGGTGGACAAGGACAGAGTCAGGTGCTTTATCAAACCGTAGGAGGGACCTGGGAAACCGTTTATATCAACTACGGAGTCACGCACGTCGGCGGCAAAGTGTATCAGGTCGAGGACTGGGACTATAACGACCAGTCAGTTTGCACCCACGAACAAATTTTGGGTACCGATATCTATGTCATTCGCGAAATTATCTTTCCGACGACGGAAAGCGGAGTCGCGCCCAGGAAGTACACTTTTGCCTACAACTCTGACACGACCGAATACGCTTCCGACGGCGTTCGCACCGCTTGCGGCACCACTGCGTGGACTTACGAGCGACAGGCTTCAAAGGGCATGGGCGATCTCAGCCAGATGGTCACGCCGACGGGCGCGGTGGTGAGCTATACCTATAGCCGGGACTCGACCCATTACTTCCTTTTCAATCCCGACGATATCCCCCGCGAAACTGTCACCGGAAAAACGCTGATTCACGATGGTGCTAATGATCACTGGGTTTACTCGATAACTGAATTCGGCGGCTGCGGCGGGTCGGTAACATCGCCTGACGGTTCAACCGTCAACGAAAATTGTTTTCCGCACGTGTGAAGCGCAAAGTTGGCAGCGTCGAGAAATGGCAAGTTTACAGGATCAGCGGCGAGTTACTGGCTGAATACGCCGCGAACACCGCGGCGTCAACTCCGCAGAAGGAATATGGATATCGCAATGGGCAGTTACTGATCACGGCGACGTCCGGCGCCGGCTACGGTGCGCCGCCGGTTCTGCACGACAATCCGCTCGTGGTTGGTGAAACCACCGTGCAGGCGCGCCATATCACCGAGCTGCGCGATGCGATCAACACGTTGCGGGCGCGTCTGGGAATGTCCGCATACTCCTGGACGAAACCGACAGCCACGAACGGTGCAATCAATGTTGGTGATTGGATTACCGCCGATCCGATCAGCGAAATGCGCACCGCCTTGAATCAAACATTGGGCCCGCCGGCCAATGGCTACAGCCCCGACCTGGCTCAGGGCCAACCAATCAAGGCAATACACATTCAGGAATTGCGCGACCGGCTGATGGGAATATGGAGTTCCGATATCCGTTGGCTGGTAAGTGATCAGCTCGGCACGCCGCGTATGGTCTTCGATCAGAGTGGCTCGTTGTCAACTACCAGCCGGCATGACTACTTGCCTTTCGGGGAAGAGATCTATGCAGGAACAGGTGGGCGCACGACACAGTTAGGCTTTACGAATGGGGACGGGGCGCGACAGAAGTTTATCAATAAGGAGCGGGATATTGAGACGGGGTTGGATTACTTTGAAGCCAGATACTACTCTTCGACCCAGGGACGATTCACCACCGTCGATCCATTATATTTTCAGCTTATGATGGCAATTGATCCGCAGAGATTCAACCTTTATGGTTACGGTCGGAACAATCCAATGAAATGGATCGACCCTGATGGTGAAAAGCTTTATCTCCGAGGTGATATGAATTGGTTAGAGACAAATGTTTTGTACCAAATGACGGGGAGTCAACAAGACTTCGACCAGTATTTTGAAATTAAGGATGGGCAGGTAGTTTTGAAGGCTGGGGTCGACATCTCAAAGGCCAATGAAGGAGTCAAGGAGTTGGCTGGACTGGTCGGTGATTCTGAGAACTACATCTTTTTTGCCGGCCCCGATCCCAAAAATCTAGCTGCGCTTTTACAGGGAGCGCCAGACTCCAAAGGCAAACCAAAGTCAATCGACAAGCCAATAGGAAATGAATTCGCCGCGGCCGATGGTAGAACCACTGGAGGAGGTACATTTACAAGAACCAGCGGACGACAAACCGATATGACCCCCGCCAATTTAGCAAATGGCGATCCGGTATTTGCTGTCATTGCATACAATACGAATGCAAGTCAGAAACAAGAGGCGACAATAAGCTCGGGGTTTCCAGACGTCGAAGCCGATGTTCAGAAGGCAGGCTTTGGTCAAACGATTAAGCCCGTTGGAATGTTCATTCATGAATCCACCGAGAATCGCGAATTTGCGCGGCAAAGACGAGCCGGACAGCCTTTTGACTATAACTCAGCACACACGTACGCGATGCACCGCGAAGCGGCCATTAGGAAATCCGTAGGTATTACAGGAGGTTTTGCCGGCGGGGCAATACTGACAACAATTGAAAAGAAGAAGTAGAACGGAGACCAGAAAATGACACGCTTAAGAGTCGTTCTGACTTTCGTGTTCCTCCATGGCCTATTGGTTACTGCTAGTTCACAGCAAGCTGTGGTGTTGCGCGCGTCTTCTCTTACAGACGACAATCTTCGATTTTCGATTTCGACGACCGTAAAAGAGGTACGCTCAGGACAAAATATTACGATTTACTATTCGGTCCAGAACTTATCAAGCAAGAGCTATTACCTGGTGAAACCACGAGAGGAAAGGATTAGATTATTTGGCGAAAACATGATTGTTGAAGCGCCAAGTGGCCTGCCAACAAATCATGGAGATTTCGACTTTTCATTTATTCACATCAAGCGCAAGCAAAAAATAACTGGACAAGTTGTGATCCCAAAAGCAAAAGTTCAAACGGAAGGTGTCTTGCCGATTGCAATTGGATTTGGATATGTGGAAAGCATCAAAGGAATCGATAAGAAATTAAGCAAGGGGCAAGACCCCTTTCCTCTAAGAAGTGAATTGGAGAATCGAATCAAGCGGCTCTATGTTGGAGACTTAGGGGTTCTCATCAAGTAACGAACGTGACACCGTCAAACCGGGGGTCATCTATGAAGTGCATCCTTAGGTCAAGCACACTGATATCTCCCGACGCTTTGTCGGGTGATTTGTTGGCTTGAGTTGCGTGACAATAGAAGCAACCCTGGCCTCCTTTTGATTTGGTAATTAGAGCCTCAGTCGGAGGCGGCAGAGGTGATCGTTTTTCCAGAGCTATCGCTAACGGGATATGAACCGAGGCCTAGCCTCGCGACTGGTGTGAGATCTTGGCAATGATCATCTCGTCGGCGCCGTGGACGTTGAAGCGAGGTAAAGAACGCTTTCAATGACGACGATCGTCATAGATTGGAAGACACGCGCGGGAGCTGCGTTATGGAAGTTGAAAGTTGCTCGATAGAACTCAATCAAAGATCTGTCACAGCAAGACCTCAGAAAGTTTTTGCACTCCCATCCGAATCTGACGCTCTGTCAAATTCGAATAACCGAAAATGAACTCATTGTTGTATGGGGTATCGATGTAATAATCCCGCGCGCTGGTTAACTCCACACCGCGTGTCGCAGCCCGATCGATTAATTCCTGTTCACTAAGCTGTGTTCTGAACCTGACCATCAGGTGCATGCCTGCCTCATCGCCTATCATCGTAACCCGACCATTCAGGTATTTGTCGAAGGCGTTAACGAGTGCCCGCCGTCTTTGTTCGTAGAGAGTCCTCATTCGCCGAATGTGACGTTCGAGATGCCCTTCATTGATAAAATCAGCTAAGGCGGACTGTTCGATCAATGGCGATTGACGATCTGTCAGCCATTTCGCTCGCGCGATCGGATGAACGAGCGATTGAGGAAGCACCATGAATCCCAAGCGCAAGGACGGAAACAAAACCTTCGAGAAAGTCCCGACGTAAATCACACGCTCATCCTGATCAAGCCCCTGCAGAGCCGGTACCGGGCGTCCGCCATAGCGATATTCGCTGTCGTAATCGTCCTCTATTACAAACGCGTTTTGCTCGCTCGCCCAGGCCAGCAACTCGAGACGGCGTGGCAGCGAGAGCAGAACTCCGCTGGGAAACTGATGCGACGGCGACACATAGACGAACCTGGTTTTCGCGCTGGATTTCTTTTTAAGCTGACGCACGTCGATGCCTGATTCATCTACCGGCACGGTCAAGAGCTTCGCTCCCTGCGCTGTAAAAATATTGCGAGCACCGATATAACCGGGATCTTCGAACGCAATTTCGTCGTCAGGATCGATTAGCACACGTGTGATCAGATCCATCGCGCGTTGAGCGCCGCCGCAAATGAACACTTGCGAGGCATCGCACCGGACGGCACGTGATGTCGCGATATATTTGGCGATCACTTCGCGTAAGCGTTTGTAACCGCGCACATCGCCGCTATAGTCGAAATTCCTGGGCGCGGCTGAACGCGCATGTCTCGCCACGAGTCGCCGCCAGACGCGCAGCGGTAAGTGATCGAAGGCAGGGCGCCAGTGCTTAAAGTTAATACGCGCCTTGCTGTGGAGATCGTTGTCGATATTAACGGCCGCAACGCGTTTGCCGTATGCAGACAGACGCACTGCTCGCGGCACCGACTTAGCGGCGGCTATCGATTTCGAGGGCGCCGCGCGCAGCAGATGCTCCGGGAGTTGATCGCAGACGAACGTGCCGGCGCCAATCCTGCCATAGAGATATCCTTCACTAATCAAATCTTCATAGCATTCAGTCACCGTCGTGCGAGAGATTCCGAGTGACTGCGCCAGCGCTCTCGTCGAAGGGATGCGCGAACCCGCCGATAAGCGGCCATAGAGAATGGCCTCCCGCATCTCGCTGTAAAGCTGGCGGCGCAGGGAGCGCGGATTCTTATTGTCTAAGCGAAAAGCAATATCCATCTTGAATTGGCCTACAATTATTTCATAAAAGTGGCTATTGTGGCAGGCCACTTTTCTTTCTATGCTTCCGACGCATGGCCTCGAATACTATTCCGCCGACTGCGCGCACGACGTTGAAGAGATTACCGAAGCGTGGTGTCTTCGAGCGACAGAGGATTTATGAGATTCTCGACGAAGGGTTTGTCTGTCACCTCGGATTCAGCATTGACCAAAGACCATTTGTGATACCGACCGCCTACGGCCGGCTGGATGATGCTCTTTTTATCCACGGGTCTGCGGCCAGCCGAACCTTGCGCGCGCTCGCCGGCGGTATCGAAGTATGCGTAACGGTGACACTGGTCGATGGTTTGGTCCTTGCTCGCAGCGCTTTTCATCATTCGATGAACTACAGATCAGTTATGGTCTTCGGCACGGCGTCAGTCGTCGAGGACCGCGAAGAAAAGATACGAGCGTTACGCGCTTTTTCCGATCACGTCCTTCCGCAGCGATGGGATGACGTTCGCGAACCTAATGAGAGCGAGCTAAGAAAAACATTAGTCCTGCGATTGCCGCTGGATGAAGCTTCCGCGAAAGTTCGGAGCGGTCCGCCGCTTGACGATGATGTCGACTATCTCTTGCCGACGTGGGCCGGCGAGGTGCCTTTGAAGGTCGTAGCGCAAATCCCTGTCGCCGATCCGCGTCTCGCGCCGGGTTCGCGACTGCCTACATACTTGAAAACTTTTGTAGAGCGCACTCAAGCCAACTATCGCACTCAGATCAGGTTGGCGAACATTGACGAAGCTTCAGCTATCAGCAACCTACTCGAAGCTGCCTTCACCGAATACCGTTCGCTCTACACGCGCGAAGGCTACAATGCGACTGCGATCACAACAGGTGAGGTTGCCAAACGAATGTCTGAAGGCCCGATGTGGGTCGCTGTACTTGATGATCAAATTGTAGGTACCGTGGCGGCAGTTGCGAAAAATGAGACCTTGTATATTCGGGGCATGGGCATCGTGCCTGAGGCAAGAGGTAAGCGAATAGGCGAAGAACTCCTGAGGCACGTCGAGAAATTTGCTGTGCACGAGAGCTATGAACGCTTGACGCTCAGTACCACACCATTTCTTAATCGCGCGATCCGTTTATATGAAGCGTTTGGTTTTGAACGGATTAATACTGAGACTACCGATTTGTTTGGTACTCCCCTGTTTTCGATGTGCAAGAAACTGACCAACTCCTCCTCCGTGCAAATGAGCGCCTAAAGGAACTAAGCTCCGCCACTACCAGGTGCCATTCTAATATTTCCGGAGTTGAGGTGCTCATCAATCGGGATGAGGAATTGAAACAGCTAGACGCATTCAATTCCGCTTTAGCAAACTCTTTGAGAGCCGCCGAAACTGCTGGCTTTGATGGGGTGTCAGATTCCCACAAGAAAGTCTCACGCAGACTCCGGCACGCCTGGATGGCGCGGGCACGAAGCTCATTACGATGTATGCCGATATCCGAAGATGATTGCTCGGAGAGTAACTTATTTGCCGTGCCCATTTCTTTTAAAGCGCGAGCGTCCCAATATTGGCCTACAAGGTCGCGGCCGAAGCTATGGTGGCGTTCTTCTCGAACCATGCAGGGCCTGAGGTAAACATCGTCGTGTGGCGAGTTGTGATGCCACGCGTTCGGAGGTGATCCTTGGGCCGAACTCATTCGCTCGAATCAATACGCGTTAATGGTCGCGACTATCGATGGCCAGAACGGCCCTTGGTTGTCGATCCTCATCGATTGATCCGCCAAAGCTCACCAGTGCCAAATTTGATGGTAGTCTTCCATCAGCTTACTCAGATCGTCATTGCGAATCATCTCAGCGCCGTTCATACATCTGCTTTCGGCAATCCCGCGCTCTTCCACGTCAGCAGCCATGACGAATATTTTTACGCCCTTTTCGCGAAGTCTGCCGATGTCGTCATTTGGCCGCGCCGGATGGTTAATTCCGAGCCCGCCTATTTTGAGAGGCGGGCATTGCTGAAGAACAAGATAATTCACGGCATTACCTCTTAGCAGCACATCCACTTCGGCGCCCGCGTTCTTCAAGGCGCCAGTTAACCAAAGAATCGTGTCGTCCTGCTCTTCGAGAGTCGCGCGATAAGCTGTTTCTATGATGTTTAGGATCTTCATGATGATTCTCTCCGCTGGTACTCAACTGATTGTTTTGTGATCCCGGTCGGTAAACCAGGTTTAGCCTTTTCACTCGACCGCAGCGTCTGTAGCTCACAGCTCACCTTGTCGGAATCACCAATGTGTTAATTGATTCCTGGGCCATCTTGAAAAAATCCGCCGGGCTGCCACGCTTCACACCGTCCACGACATTGCCCGCGCCACGTTCATCAACGCACAATCCACAATTGACCCAATTCAACAACGGCTGGCCATTGCCGATTTTGAGCAGCTCGCTGACGAATGTTTTCGTGGTGGGGTGTTCTTCCTGCTCGACACTTGTGCCCTTCACCGGATTGGCGTGCGGCGCCTGATCTTTCAGCGGCAAGCAGACCGCGCCCTCGTATGCAAACACGTTGACGTGAATTCCTTGTTGTAAGGCGGCGGCAATGATCCGCAGGGCTGTGGTTGAATTGGCCGACTCATAGGGCGGGTCCATCAACGCCAGCGTCAGTTTCTTTTCACTCATAGTGTCTCCTTCAGTGCCATATGGCTTTTGTATTTTCCTGCATCAACCCATCCACCAGCTCTTCGATTCCTGACAACTCGATGCCGGGTTGTAGCTCCACGGGCTTAATCCCTCGCTCATGCAGAGAGAAGTTGTCTGCCAGCACGGTCACGCCGGCACTCGCCAGCTGGCCCAGGTGCGAGCCCGTTGCACTCTGACGGACCGCGAGCACGCCGTTCTGCACCAGAAACACCACGACTTCGTGCCCTCGATGTCTCAAGTCAGTGGCTGTCTGTGCGAGAAATTCTGTATCCCGGGACTCAAACGGATCTCTCGATTCAATCAACAAGTATTTTGACATGGTCAACTCCTGTGGTTTTGATTCTCTTCAATGGCTTAATCCTGTTTTTCATGACGGCGATGACTTTGGACTGGAGCGCCAGCGTTCTCGTTTGTAGCCTCTGAAACCCGGGCAACCGGGACGGTTACGCTTCAGTCGATTCCTACGGACCAAAGCGCCGCCGGTATTCGATTGACGACATAAAGGCCTTTACCATCTCGCTGCGCTGAATGCGCCGCGACGCCGCCAGCGGATCACGCATGTCCTCACCGGGCAGGCTGAACGCGTCGAGCTTGCGCAGCCAGAAATCGAATCCCTCGTAGTTCACATCGGGCGAGTCATCCGGATTTCTTCGCAGGTAACCCAGGTACTCCATCAGCACGAATGCGGCGTTGTACTGTCGGTTAAAAACTGACGCGCTGGCTATGACTGAAAGCAGCGCCAGCGCTCGACCTTCGACTCCTCCGGTGCCAAACGCCGCAATCGCTGCGTTTCGTTCCAACGCGCTGGGCATCACTTCAGAATTCAGGAACAGCGTGTCGACGTACTGGTCTGCGTTGGTTCCCGTATCAGGTAGTGCCGTGAGCACCTCGGGCCGCGCCACCCACTGGCGGGCAAAGTTGAGTTTGTTGTCAGCGAGTTGTTGCTGCCAGTTTCCCTGGCCCACCACGACGCCTCGGCGAATCTCTTGAGCATCACGCAGGAATTCGCGGTAACGCGGCAAGCCCCGCGGGCGCTGCAACGTATTGGTGAACGAGGCCTTATACATGCGAATCACCTCGAACCCGGTCGCCTCGAACTCAATTGAGAGGTAGTAAGCTGCCGAGACATTCAGCCGTTTGACCTCGTGGCACGAAACATTCGCACCGCATGAGTCGATTTGCGTGGTCCAGAAGTCGAGGCCGGGCTGATCAGCCTGACGATTGAGGAAATCATGATAGTGCTGACCAACGAAGATCGAAGTGTCATCTATCGCATTGGTCGCCGGCTCGACGATGTCGTCCGTGATCTGCACGGTGGCAGTTGTCTGAGAGCCGAGCGTCGCCCCGGCAGGATTACTGAGACGAACCGAGAAGGTTTCCGGACCTTCGGGATAAGAGTCTTCGCTAATAAGCAACTCGATAGTCTTGCTGACTTCACCCGCGGCAAAGCGCAGGACCCCCAGCGTGGTAGTGTAATCAGAACGTTCCGAAGCCGTGCCATCTGCGGTCGCATACTCCACAGTAGCCGGGCCGGAAGTGTCGCCAGTCCGGATCACGGTAACGGTCGTGACGGTGACATCCTCAGTGACGTTGTACGTCGGCTGTTCGAACTGGATGGTTGAACCGGCCGCAGCGATCGTGAAAGACTGGTCAACCGGAGTCGCTGCGTTGTAGTTACTATCTCCGGCTTGTGACGCCGTGATGGTGCAAGCGCCCACGCCAGTCAGGTGGACTGTACTGTTGGCGACGGTGCAGTTGCCTGCGGCCGAAAAGTTTACCGATAAGCTGGAGCTGGCCGTCGCGCTCACCGTAAAATCCGGATCGCCGAAGGCCTTAGCTGCGAGCGTCCCAAATGTGATCGTCTGGTCGGCTTTCAGTGCTACAACCGATTCGGTTACCCGACTTGCCGGGTCAAAGTTGGCGTCCCCTGTTTGATCGTAATTCACACTACAGTTACCCGCGCCGGCTGTCATAGTGAAGACGGCCCCACTGTTCGTACAGCTCCCGGAGCTGCTGTACGCCAAAGGCAGACCTGAGTTGGAGCTGGCGGCTACTGTGAAACTCCTGTTGTAGGCCGCGCTCGCCGGGGCATGCGTGCCAACGGTAATTGTCTGGCTGGATTTACCGACCGTCAGCGTGCCGGTGCCGCTGCTACCGGCGAAGTTTGCGTCGCCGGCAAAGCCGGCGGCGACAGCATTGGCATAAGTGCCGGCGTTGATGCCTGCCAGACTGACGCCCGAAAGTGTCGCTAGGCCGTTGACATCTGTCGTGACATTTCCAACAGACGTGCCGTTGAGCGTGAAGCTGATGGTTTTCCCGCCCAGGGGCGAGCCGCCGGAACTTAGGGTTGCAATCAGCGTGGCCGTGCCGCTGTAAACGCCACTGCCGGAGACAGGTGACACCGACGATGGAGGAGGCAACGCCTGCGTGCAGTTGGAGAATTCCGAAGTGTTGCCGTTAGGATCGGTAGCCGTCGCGGTGAGAATGTTTCCGGCCGGTACAACCACCGCGAGCGTCGCGTTGATGTTTGCGCTGCAACTGCTATCGGTACTGATCGTGGTTGAGCCGAGAAAAGTTTGGCCTTCGCCACGTCCTGACGCGTCACATACCTGACTGGAATAAAAGTCGATCGTAAAGGTTGTGCTGGCGGTACTGTTGAGCGTTCCGCTGATGGTCGTGGTACTGCCGCCGCTGGCGGCTGAAGAGAGCACCGGAAAGTTCTGCAGATTGTTTGGACCCGAGTCAGCGTCGGCGGGACAACCTGATGGATTTGGATCATTCGCCGTCAGCCCGTCGGCCGCGAGATCAATTCCAAGCCCCCGGTTTGGCTGGGTTCCGTTGCTGGTGTTTGCAAAGATAGCGTTGCCGCGCACAGAGTTGTTAAGCGCGCTGCTGCCATCAATGATGATGCCGGCGCCGGAGCTGCTGGCGGAACCGTTAAAGGCAATACGGTTTGCCGCGCCTGTGCCTGTGCCGCCGGTCGTGGTGCGGGAACTCTGTAGGACATTTAGACCATGCTCACCATTACCGAGCGGACTGAGGCCATCGATCTGTGTCCCTATGAAGTTGCCCTGGATCACGATGCCCGTCGTCGAACGAATATCTATGCCGTCACCGTCATTACCCGAGATAATGTTTCCTGATCCCGCTGCTGTTCCGCCGATCGTAATGTTAGACACATTCGTGCTGGAGTCGGTGACCAACACTCCATCACCCGTATTGCCCAGGTCGGCAGTACCGTTGATATCACTTCCGATGAGATTGCCTTGAACCTGAATGTTTATTCCGTTGGTGTTCGGCGAGATCTGAATTCCATTTCCATTGGCCGAGATGAGATTGCCCGCGCCCGCGGCGGTCCCGCCGATCACCGTGCCGTTTGAAAGACTCACATCGATGCCGGCAGTCGAGTTGCCCAATCGAACGGCGCCGCTCGCATCCGTGCCGATGAAATTTCCCTGCACTGAGGTTGAGGCAGCGTTGTTGAGACTGAGGCCGATATTGTGGCCCGAGATGACGTTGCGAGCTGCAGGCGTGGTCCCGCCCACAGTGTTTCCGTTCGAGCCAAAGATGAAAACGCCAATCGGCGTACTGTTACTGTAATTAAAAGCTCCTCCCGTCGCGCTGACGCCGATGTAATTGCCCTGAATCACATTGTTGTCAGCCTGCATCCTGATTTCAGTGCCGTTGCCTGAAATGACGTTACGTGCGCCTGCGATTGCGCCGCCGATTGTGTTGTTGCTGTCGGCGGTGACGCCTACTCCGATGACATTACCCAGATCATTTACACCCGTGTGGTCTGTGCCGATGAAGTTACCCTGGATCATGTTTCCCGGCCCACCTAAAAGCCCGATACCATTGTTATTACCTGAGATAATGTTCCGGGCAGCGGGCGTGGTTCCGCCGATGAGATTATTCGTTGAGCCAAAGGACACCAGCACTCCATAGTCACAGCCCGAAACGGCCGAACCCGCCACGTTGGTCCCAATGAAGTTGCCCTCGACGATGTTGCCGCCATTTGTATCCATGCTGATCGCTCTGCTGACGGTACTGTGATTGATGACCAGTCCGCGCACGGTGCTACTTCCGGCGCTAATCGAAAGCACATTGAGCGCGCTGGCGAGCGACCCGTCCAGCTCGATCATCAGCACTGCGTTGTCACCGTCGGTCAGCGTGTTCGCCATCGCCCCGGGCTGCGTGTAGCCGTCGATGACGACTGGACTGGTGATGGCCGGTAATGCCGTCAGCGGAGTGATCGTGTGTGGACCGGCATTAGGGATATTGAAGACGATAGTGTCGGAGCCCGCGGCTGCGTTGGCGGCCGTGATTGCTTCGCGCAGCGTGCATTCAGCAGCATCACAGATACCGTTGCCGGGATCAGCCGAGGAATTGACGGTGAAAGTCTGGCCGGCCATCGGCAATAGCGCGGCCGGCTCGGATCCGCCCTCCACAGTCAGACCCAGAGCCGTTAGCGCCGCCCGCTCTGAGAGCAGACCTGTTGTCGCGCTGCGATGCCGGTTTGCATCGAGTGCGGGAGTCTCCTTTTTCTTATCCACCAGTGGCGTTCGCGTCTCGGCTCCAGCGCTGACTCGACTCAGCATCGAGTTAAAGACTAAGCATAAGAGCGCGAAGATAACGATGAGAGTCAAAGCGCGATACCGGTAATACTTCATCTTCAAAACTCCTTGCAGTGATAAGACCTCACGGTGGAAATCGTGCTCAGCCGACTGCGGTGCCACCGTCTCGGATGCGAGCATGCGAACGCGGGCAAGCGAGGACGCTTGCGCTCCGTTCATACAAAACTCATTACTGGAAAAGCTGTATAGGTCGGCCACTCGGCACTCGACGAGGAATCAACTTACGCAGGTTCTCGGGCCTGGCTTTGGGGTCGAGTAATCCGTTGCGGACAAAATCTACCAACTGACGGAATTCGTCGTTTGTCAGATTGATCGGTGCCGCTACCGCCGGATCAATCCGCGCCAGCACCGGCTCGATCGGTCCCAGCGGGCCGCGCAGATCCGGCGCCACACCAGCCACCGCCGGGTTGTAATTCCTCGCCTGCCCGGCGGCGTCGAGGTGAAAACGAATGGCATCCTCGAGCCGCGTAAAGGCGCCGTTATGAAAGAAGGTGGGCTGCAGCGCCACGTTGCGGATGGGCGAGGTGCGGAACATGTATCGGTCATTCGGACTGCCGGTGACCTGCTCTAATCCGAAATCTTCATTCTGTCCGGGACCGTCAAAAGTCACATTACCCGCCGCGGGATTGCCGGCCGCCGGGGCGATTTGAGGCACACCGATTACGTGCTGACGGAAGTCGCTGAACATTTCATTCGACTGTCCTGACACGGCGTGGCAAGCGACACAGTTGGCGCGGCCGAAGAACAGCAGCGCGCCTTGCTTCTGATCATCGGACAACGCGTTTTTCTCGCCACGCGCGAACCGGTCAATCGGTGCGTTGGCGAAGACCAGCGTGAATTCGAACTCGGCAATCGCCTGCGCGAACATGTCGTAGTTGATCGGTCCTCCAGCCTTCACCTCCGGAAAGATCTTGCCGAACAGTTTGCGATACTCAGGCACGTCATCGATCCGACGGATGACCTCAGCGCGGATGTCGAAGTTGTTTCCGGGAAAGACGAAACCCGCCGCCTCGACCCGCTCGGTCGGCGGGATGAAGGCCTGCGCAACCAGCAGGTGTGTCTTGTCGGAAAGCGTCAGGCCCTCAGGTGGTGGGAACATGAACCCGAGGCTGTTGTCGAACGGATCGAACGACAGCGCGGCGAATCGCGAATTCCACATGAGGTTCGGGAAGAACGCAGTGTTCGCGGCCATCGGTGTGCGCCGCTGGTTTCGCGGTCCGGATCGATCCGGCCCGACGATGAAGTTGTTCTCAATGCCGATCGCGATCGACTGCGTATCACCGAATCCCGCCGTCGCCGAGTGACAGCCTGAGCAGGAGTTGTCGTTGTTGAGGCCCACGATTGTGTCGTGGAATAGATTGCGCCCCAGGTCGGCGAGTTGGTTGTCGATTTTGCGGCCCAGCCTCCGCTCGAGCGACGAGCCCACAGTGCCCGTGAACCTATGTTGGGTCAGAACCTGGGATAACTGGTCATCGACAGTATGATCGCCGTTCGCCGAAGTTCGCTGCGTCACAATCATTACTGCCGAAACGACGAGCGCCACCAGTAGAATCAACTGGCATTGTTGTCTATTCATGAAAGCTTCTCCTGTCTGAGAGAACACGTTTCCGAAAGTATGGGAACTGACTGAGCGGGCGTTTAGAGAGATCGACCTGCGCTGGGTTTCGCCGCCGAATAAAACTCGATTACAGCCGGCACGCTAAACGCCATGGCCCAATTCTGTTACGCAATAATTTTTTAGTGATTGCAGAAAGACTAATCCGCATCACCCGGCACGCGTGGGTTCTTGAAGGCGAAGATACCATTCGAATTGTTGAGCCAGATCCAGGCATTTAATTCCCACAGGCCCAGCCCTTCTGAGTTCTCTCTCCAGACATCGGCGTCGCCGGCAAAGCCTGCGGGCGCGCCGGATGAGAGGGTTAGAGGCACGACATACTCGACCGCCACCAATTCCATGCGGTTCTCGTGCGGCACGGGAGCGTAGAGCAGCACCTCTGGATGCGCAGGGTCGAAGGTTGCGTCAACCAACCCAAAGTTTACGTAGTGGAGTCCTTCACCACCCTCGTAAATATTGATATTGACGTAGCCGTCAGCTTCGGCCTGGGCGATGTCATGATATTTGGCGGTTGCGCGCCGCGCCTGGGCCAGTTGTTGGTTCGTCGCAGCAGAGAGGTTGTCGGGCGTCGCCCGAAGTCCTGCCGCAGGTGTGCTGTGAACGGTTAACGGAATGCTGCCGATGAGCAGTGCACAGACAGCCATGAGGCTAAGAAATAGGCGAAAGCTTTTCATTGACGACCTCCTTTGAATTCGTCCCAAAAACCGGGACGGCTGGTTAATTGAAGTAAGCGGCATTGAGTTCATAGACTCGTTGCGAACTATTTCGACGTTAGCGCTGAGCATCGTAGTGTCCCTGGCTTCCGCCAGACTTCACGCGAGCTTCCCAGAAATTTCCACCGGTTGTCTGACGGAAAGCCATTTTCAAAAACGGCTCTGCAGGTTCGCCTGCCGTCGCCCGGGCGACCTCGGCGTCTCGGTCCGTCTACCGTCTAAGCGGGAATCCAAAGCAAAACAGCTCAGCTCGTCCAGAATTTTTCGCTCCTAATGCGCTGGCCGGGGGCGCCAGCAGGAGAAAGGTAGTAAAATTGCGCGCACCCGCAGCTGCTGAGAACAGGTTCCCAGGTGTCTCAACCATCAACGCATGAAGTAACTCAACTGCTCCTGGCCTGGAGCGATGGCGATCGCACGGCGCTCGACAAATTGACGCCCCTGGTCTATGAGGAACTGCGACGCATGGCGCACCGCTACATGAGCCGCGAGCGCCCCGGCCATACCTTACAAACGACGGCGCTGGTTAACGAAGCTTATCTCCGGCTGGTCAATCGCGAGGCGGTCCAGTGGCAGAATCGCGCACACTTCTTTGGCATCGCCGCGCAGGTAATGCGGCACATTCTGGTTGATCACGCGCGCAGCCATGCCTACCAGAAACGCGGTGGCGGTACCCAAACGATTTCACTTGACGAAGCGCTGGTGGTTTCTCAGGATCGAGCCGCGGAAGTGGTGGCCCTCGACGACGTGCTGAAAGAGTTGGCGAATCTCGATCCGCAGCAAAGCCGGATCGTCGAATTAAGGTTCTTTGGCGGCTTGACGATTGAAGAGACTGCCGTAGTTCTTGGTCTCTCGCCCGCGACGATCAAGCGCGAGTGGGGCACGGCCAAAGCCTGGCTGTATCACGAACTGGCCAAAAAATAACCATGACGCCTGAACATTGGCAGCGGATCAAGACGCTTCTACAATCCGCACTTGAGCGAGAACCCGGCGAGCGATCGGCCTTTCTCCAGGCCGCATGTGCCGGTGATCAATCGCTGCGAAAAGAAGTCGAGAGCCTCATCATGTCTCACGACCTGGCGGGCGGCTTTATCGAAAGGCCCGCTTTTGAAGTGATGGCTGAATCGCTGGAACACAGACAAACGGAGTTAGTCGGCCAGACGCTCGGTCACTACCTTGTGCGGGAACAGCTCGGCGCCGGGGGGATGGGCGAAGTTTACCTGGCCGAAGACACGCGGCTTGGCCGGAAGGTGGCCCTGAAAATGTTGCCCGCCTATCTGACCGCGGCCGACGAACGAGTGCGCCGCTTCCAGCAGGAAGCCCGGGCCGCGTCAGCTCTCAATCATCCGAACATCATAACTATATATGAAATCTCAGAAACGGATTCACGTCACTTCATCGCGACCGAGTTCATCGATGGTGAAACCCTGTTCGAGTCTCTGAAAGCCGGTTGCCTGAAACTCGATGAGGCCCTCGACGTTGCCGTGCAGGTGGCGTCGGCTCTGCGCGCGGCCCACCGCGCGGGTATCGCGCATCGTGACATCAAGCCCGGAAACATAATGCTGCGAACCGACGGCATCGTTAAAGTGCTCGATTTCGGTTTGGCGACGTTAACTGAGCAAACGGATGAGGGCCTGGAGGCCGCCACCCTGGTTAAGACAAAACAGGGCATCGTCATGGGCACGCCTCATTACATGTCACCGGAACAGGCGCGCGGACAGAGAATGGATGCGCGCACCGATATTTTCAGCCTCGGCGTAGTGCTCTATCAAATGTTGACCGGCCGTGTGCCGTTTGGCGGCCAGACGGTGACGGATGTCCTGGCGTCAATACTGATGCTCGAGCCGCCACCGCTAACTCAGTCTGCGCCGAATGTCCCCGATGAACTGCAACGCATCGTTGACCTGGCATTGCGCAAGGACAAACAGGAGCGTTACCAGACCGCCGCGGAGTTGTTGAATGATTTGAAGACCCTGAAACAGGAATTGGAGTTCGAGTCGAGGAGTAGAGACTTCGCTGCGTCCGGTTTCCGCAGCGGCGCAGCGTTATCTGCGAACGCGCGACCCGAAACCCGTTACGCTAAAAGTGGCGACGTGAATATCGCCTACCAGGTGGTCGGCAACGGTCCCGTCGATCTCGTGTACGTGATGGGATGGGTGACCAATCTGGATTATTTTTGGGAAGAGCCTTCGTACGCTAAATTTCTCAACCGTCTTGCATCTTTTTCCCGCCTCATTCTTTTTGACAAGCGAGGCACCGGCCTGTCGGACCGAGTGCACGAGTCTGAGTTACCGACGCTCGAGCAGCGCATGGATGACGTGCGCGCGGTAATGGATGCCGCTGGGTCGGAACGCGCGGCGCTGCTTGGTGTGTCCGAAGGAGGACCGATGGCGGCGCTCTTCGCCGCGACCTATCCCGAGCGCACGGCGGCACTAATCATGTACGGCTCGTACGCCAAACGCGTTTGGGATCCTGCTTATCCCTGGGCTCCCACGCCCGAGGAGCGTCAGAAGTTTTTTGACTTGATCCAAAAGGATTGGGGTGGAGTGGTTGACGCGGCGATCATGGCGCCAAGTCGCGCGCGAGATGAGCGGTTCAAAGAGTGGTGGGCCACACATTTAAGGCGCAGCGCCAGTCCCGGGGCTGCGCTGGCCTTTGCCAAAATGAACACGCAGATCGACATCACAAACATCCTGCCGACCATTCGAGTGCCGACCCTGATCCTTCATCGCATCGGCGACCTCGACGCGAACGTAGGCGGAGCCCGCTACATGGCGCGCCAGATTCCCGGTGCGAAATACGTCGAGCTGCCGGGCGATGATCACCTGCCGTTTGTCGGAAATCAGGAAGCGATTCTCGGTGAGATCGAAAAATTGCTCGACGGCCTTAGACACGTTCCGATATTCGATCGCGTGCTGGCCACGGTGTTGTGCCTCAACGTGCTCAATGCAACCGGCGCGGTTAAGGCAGGAGACGATGAGTTGCGAGACTCGTTTCTGTCGCTGGCCGAAAGAGAGATCGAGCGGTTCAGAGGACGTGAGATTGACACTGGTGAGCATTCACTTCTGGCAGGCTTCGATGGGCCGGCGCGCGCGATTCGGGCGGCATGTTCAATCAAAGATTCTGCGCGCCGATTGGGGATTGAGATCAAAGCTGGTCTGCACACGGGCGAATGCGACACGATCAATGAGAAGCTCGCCGGCCTTGCCCTGGACCTGAGCGCGCAGATTTGCGCAAAAGCGCGGGCCGGTGAAGTACTCGTTTCGAGCACAGTGAAAGATCTGGTAGCGGGATCGGGCATTCAGTTTGAAGACCGAGGCGCTCATCACCTGAAAGGCGTCGACGGACAATGGCGTTTATTCACCGTCCGGCAAGATAATGAATCAGAAATAACCAGACTCGCTCATGAGCCATCGCCGAAATCCAGTCGGCGGAACAAAGCGATCGATTCGCTGGCCATCCTGCCTCTGGAAAACGCCAGTGCTGATTCGGACATGGAGTATTTCAGCGATGGCGTTACCGAAAGCATTATCAACACGCTCTCGCAACTGCCGAAGCTGCGAGTGGTAGCGCGCAGCACGGTGTTTCGCTACAAGGGTCGCGAATCGGATCCCCAGAAAGTCGGACAGCAATTAGGCGTGCGCGCGGTGCTTACCGGGAGAGTTCGACAGGTCGACGATGAGCTGATGATTGCGGTCGAGCTGATCGACGTTACGAACGACGAGCATCTCTGGGGCGAGCACTATAACCGGAAGCTTTCAGGCGTTTTTGATGTCCAGGAAGAAATTGCCAAAGAGATTTCCGAGAGACTGCGTCTGAAGCTGACCGGCGAAGAGAAGAAACGTCTTGCCAAAGGGTACACGGAAAACGTTGATGCTTACCACGCTTACCTCAAAGGCCGCTACTACTGGAACAAGCGCGCGACCGAATGGCTCAAGAAAGGTGCCGAATATTTCCGTCAGGCGATTGATATCGATCCTAACTATGCTGCGGCTTATGCCGGCTTGTCGGATTCGTACACACTTCTCGTCGTGCGCGAGGCCCTTCCGCCGGTAGAAGGATTCGCCAAAGCAAAGGCTGCCGCGGTAAGAGCTTTGGAGATTGACGAACGTTTCGCCCAGGCACATGCATCATTAGGCCACGCCATGCTTCATAACTGGGAGTGGGATGATGGCGAAAGAGAGCTTAAGAAAGCCATTGAACTCAATCCCGGTTATCCCTCTGCGCACCATTGGTATTCGGAACACTTAACGGCGATGGGCCGGTGCGATGAAAGCATAGCCGAATTGAAGCTCGCCGGAGAACTCGATCCGCTCTCGCTTATTATCAGCGCGGACCTGGGACGGGCTTTCTATTACGCGCGCCAGTACGATGAAGTAATGAAACAGGAAGCCCGCACGCTGGAAATGGATTCAAACTTCTGGCTGTCGCGTATCAATTTAGGAAAGGCCTATACCCAGACCGGGAGGCACGCGGAAGCTATCGCCGAACTGCAAAGAGCGTGCGAGCTTTCCGTGTCAAACACCGAGGCGTTGTCATTTCTTGGATCCGCTTATGCCGCCGCCGGCAAAACCGCTGACGCGTTAAAGACGCTCGGCGAACTGAATGACAAGTCGAAATACAGCCACGTCCCGCCTTACCACCTCGCTATTGTCCAAGCCGGACTCGGAGATAATGATCGCGCGTTTGCATCGCTCGAGCGCGCCTTTGAAAAACATGCAGTCGATCTCTTCACCCTGAACGTCGAGCCGATGTTCGCTTCACTTCGCTCAGATCCCAGATTTGCCAATCTGCTGCGCCGCATCGGTCTGGCGCCAGCCGAAACTTCTCCGGCCGCACGTTCAACCGCGACGGTTCCTAAGTCGCCTTCACGAAAGCCATCTTCTCGCCGGCGCATCGAATCGTTGGCTATCCTGCCATTCACCAATACCAGCGCTGATCCAAATATGGACTATCTCAGCGATGGCATCACTGAGAACATTATTAACAGCCTGTCTCAACTCCCTAAGCTGAGAGTGTTGGCGCGCAGCACGGTCTTTCGCTACCAGGGTCGCGAAGTAGATCCGCTACAGGCCGGTCGTGAGCTGCAAGTGCAAGCGGTGTTGACCGGAAGAGTATTGCAAATCGGTGAACGCCTCATTATTGGAACCGAACTGGTTGACGTCGACGATGGATCACAACTGTGGGGCGAGCAGTATCAACGGGCACTGGCCGACATCTTCGAATTGCAGGAAGAAATCTCCGGACAAATCTCCGCAGCACTGCGGCTTAAAGTTTCAGGTCCGCAGAAAAAGCGCCTCATGAAGCGACATACGAAGAATACTCGAGCCTACGAGCTTTATCTCAAGGGTCATTTCTTCTGGAACAAGCGCACGCCTGACGATGCATATCGAGGTATCGAATGTTTTAAGCAGGCGTTGGAAATCGATCCGGACTTCGCGCTGGCGTACGCAGGCCTCGCGGATTGCCAGATATTGCTGGGTGACGTTCGCCTTCTGGCATTGCCGCCGAAAGACGCATTCATGCAAGGCCGCGCATCCGCGTTGCGCGCCCTGGAATTGGACTCTGATCTGGCTGAAGCCCACGGGACACTGGGCCATGTCAGCATGCATCTGTTTGACTGGGCCCGAGCGGGAAGCGAATTAGGCCATGCGCTGGAGTTGAATCCGAACAACGCGCAGGCGCGCATTTGGCAGGCCTATTACTATGCCTTTACCGGGCAGTTCGACCATTCCATAGCGGCTATTGAGCACGCGCTGCAACTCGATCCGCTAGCTCTTCCAGTGAATGCCAGCGCGGGGGAGTTGCTCTACTTCGCCGGACGCCTGGACGATTCGATCGAGCAATACCACAAGACCATCGAGATGGACGCTCACTTTCGACCTGCACACATGGAACTGGCGCGCGTTTACGAACATCGAGCGATGTACGATGCAGCATTCGCGGAGTTTGCCAAGGCCACCGAGCTTTCGCAGAACAGCCCCGAGAGTCTCGCTTCATTGGCCCATTGTTATGCCGTTTCGGGCGCACCCAGTGAGGCGCAAAGACTGCTGCGTCAGCTGACTGAAATGTCTAAGAGCAGGTTTGTGTCATCCTATGATATCGCCCTCATCCATAGCGGCCTTGGTCAGACAGAAGAATGTTTGGAATGGCTGAACCGAGCTTATGAAATATGTGACGGCTGGATGATTTACATCACGGTAGATCCGCGCTGGCAAAGTCTGCGCAGCGACGCGAGATTCCGCCATATCGTCCAACGCGTCGGCCTCGCCGGCGCCCAAAGTTTCCTCATACATTCAAGTAGAACCAATCTGAAACCGCCCACGGTTCAGTAACTAGCAAACGTCTCAAGTTCACCATAATGCGATCAGACTCGGCGTCCACCGCCCAGCCTTGCGCTGCAATGTAACACTAGTTACACTGCGATTACGTTGTCTACGAAATCAATAGAATCGAATACCCAAAGGTGGGTGCTGCTGATTCATCAGTTGCCGCCACGGCCTACGAATTTGCGCGTGCGCATCTGGCGAAAACTGCAAAAGCTCGGCGCGGTGGCCATCAAGAATTCCGTCTACGTGCTTCCAGCGAATGAAAAGACGAATGAAGACTTTCAGTGGCTAAGACAGGAGATCGAATCCGCCGGTGGCGAAGCAGCGGTGTTTCGCGCCGACTCGGTCGAAGGAACAACCGACAAAGAGATCATCGCCGCCTTCCGCAAAGCGCGCGATGAGGAGTTTACGGTGATCACGGCTGGACTATATAAATTGGCCCGTTCGATCCGCGAACAGACTCGGGGGAGGCATCTCTCGGCTGGGCGGCTGGCCGCGCACGAGGCCGAACTCGACGGACTTCACGCTGAACTTGAGCGGGTAGTTGCGAATGACTTCTTTGAAGCCGAGGGCCGCAAGACTGCGCTGAATTCTTATCAGCGCTGTCAGATAGTTATTCGGGCAGCACAAGCGCCGGCCAGTAAGAAATCAAACACAGCCGGAAAAAGTGGTGCTCTTCCGATCGCAGACTATCAAAGCCGTCGTTGGATGACTCGACGGAACATCCAAATCGATCGTCTCGCATCCGCCTGGCTGATCAAGCAGTTCATCGACAAGCATCCGCGCTTTTATTTCGTGGCCGAAGGCGAGACGGTGCCGAACGCAATTCCCTTCGACATGTTCGATGCCGAGTTTACGCATCATGGTGAAGACTGCACGTTCGAAACGATGATCAAACGGTTCGGTTTGAGCGAGATTAAGGGTTTGCGGGAACTGGGTGAAATAGTTCACGACGTTGATCTCAAGGACGACAAATTTCAGCGGCTCGAAGCTGCCGGCCTAAACGCGGTCATCAATGGATTGAGTGAGATGTTTCCCGATGATCGCAGCCGCCTAAAGCAAGCGACCGTCATCTTCGACGGTTTGTTTAGATTGCTTGATAAAAAAGATAAGAAGGCAAGCAGAACTCGGACAACGCGTAAGAGCGCGCGCAAGAAATAGCTTCGAGTGAAGATTTCGTCGATGGATGCAAAGCCAACCCAGGAAGTGACAATCGATGATGGACACCAAATGCCTTCATGGCGCGAGGTGTTTCTCTACTTTCTGTTTCTGGGTTTCGTGAACGTGGGCGGACCGGTGGCGCAGATCACCATGATGTTCAACCACATGGTCGAGAAGCGGCAGTGGCTCTCAAAAGATCGCTTCGTAAAGATTATGGCCTTTTGCCACATGTTGCCGGGTCCCGAGGCGCTGCAACTGGCGATCTATGTCGGTTATTTGAAAAGAAGGTTTTTGGGCGGGATTCTCGCCGGCCTGACTTTCATTATTCCGGGCGCGGCCGTGATGATTTTGCTGAGTTGGCTCTATGTGAAGTACGGCAAACTGCCGCAGGTCAACGACGCGCTTTACGTTCTCAAGCCCGCCGTCCTCGGCATTATCGCTGCCGGTATTATCAAACTTGGACGAGCCTCGATTCGGAGCCTCTTCCTCGGAGTAATCCTGGCCGGCTCGTTTGTGGGAATGCGTTTCTTCGGAATTAACTTTCTCTTGATTCTAATCATTGCCGGTGTTTTGAATCTGCTGGTAAAAGAAGGATTGCCGCGGCTGCGAAAGACCGCTCCTTCCGTTCGCGTTACGATTGGCGGAATCCTCTTACTTCCGGTAATTGACTCGCGTCTATTCCAAATTGCCTGGTTGTTTCTGAAGACGGGTTTCTTGAGCTTTGGCGGTGCATACGCTTCGCTCGTGTTTGTGCAGCAGGGCGCCGTCGTTGAGCATCGTTGGCTAACCGACGGACAGTTGTTGGATGGAGTAGCCCTGAGCGTAGCCACGCCCGGACCGTTCATGCTGTTTACAACCTTCGCCGGATATCTGGCCGGCGGAGTTGCCGGCGCAATCCTAGCGACGTTCTTTGTCTTCCTTCCCTCGTTTGTCTTCGTCTTAGGTGGCGCTCATTACGTCGAAAAGGTTCGTGACAACAAAACCATCCAGGCGTTCCTCGCAGGCGTGAGCGCCGCAGTTGTTGGGGTGATCGCAGTGGTATCGCTGGAACTAATTCCCGAAGCTTTGGTGGGCTGGCCGGCGATTCTGATTTCCATTGTTTCGTTTCTATTGATCGTGTGGCTGAAGCGCGACGTGGCGCTGGTGGCTGTGAGTGCGATGGCCGGGGGCCTGCTATACGCATTGGCCCGCGCGCTTTCATGAACAATCAGGAAAGATCTCATTGGCAAGCGAACAGAACATCAAACGAGTCTTGTTGATTAGCAACTCGACCCTTTATGGCAGCGGCTATCTCGATCATGCCGAATCCGAGATTCGCGACTTTCTAGGTGACCTAAAGAGCGCTTTATTTGTCCCTTACGCACTCTACGATCGCGACGCCTATGCTTCGACCGCGCGGGAGCGATTTGAGAGGATGGGCTACGAACTCAGTTCGATTCATACATCTCCAGACCCGCGGGCTGCCGTCGCTGAGGCGGAAGTAGTGTTCATCGGCGGCGGCAATACATTTCGACTATTGAAAGCTCTGTACGACTTTGGGGTGCTCGATCCGATTCGCAAACGAGTGCAGGACGGCATGCCCTACATCGGCTCGAGCGCCGGTTCGAACGTCGCCGGGCCGACAATCAAAACCACCAAGGACATGCCGATTGTGCAACCACCGTCATTCGATGCGCTTGGTTTGGTCCCATTTCAGATTAGTCCGCACTTCCTCGATCCTGATCCCAATTCGACGCACATGGGCGAGACGCAGGAGGAAAGGATCCTGCAATTCCTCGAGGAGAACGACACGCCGGTGGCCGGACTCCGCGAAGGCGCCATGGTGCGAGTCGAGTATGGCGCGACCGTTTTAAAAGGATCGTCAGGCGCGCGAATCTTCCGCAAGGGTCGCGATCCCGTTGAGACGTTGCCGGGCACGCGACTCGATGACTTCTTTAATTGAGGTTCGAGAAATGAATATGAAACCAGCCGGAACCCTCGTGCTGACCCGTCGTGATGTGGCCGCCTTGCTGACGATTGATGACTGTACTTCCGCAGTTGAACGAGCGTTCAAGATGCACGGTGAAGGCAAGACTCAACCGCCCGGAGTGCTGGGCGTTCACGCCGCAGACGGTGGATTTCACATCAAGGCGGGAATTCTGGACCTCGACAGACCGTATTTCGCGGCGAAGGTCAATGCCAACTTCCCACAGAACTCCACGCGGTTCGGTTTGCCGCTAATACAGGGTGTGATCGTCTTGTGCGATGCCGATAACGGCTACCCGCTGGCGGTGATGGATTCGATCGAGATCACCATTCAACGAACCGGCGCCGCGACTGCGGTAGCGGCCAGGTATCTGGCCCGACCTGATTCGCAAACTCTCACAATTTGCGGTTGCGGTAATCAGGGCCGAGTATCGTTTAGAGCTTTACACAATTTGTTTCCCTTCAAAGAAGTGTTTGCTTTTGATCTCGACCATGCTCAGGCGAAGACATTCGCCAGCGATTTGTCCGGTGAAACCACAGCAAAGGTGATACCCACTTTGGAATTGGAAGAGGCAATTCAACGAAGCGATGTCATCGTTACTTGTACTCCCGCCAAGCAGTTCTTTCTGAAAGAGGCCTGGGTGCGGCCGGGCACTTTCATTGCGGCGGTCGGCGCGGACAGTGAAGAAAAACAGGAGTTGGAACCGACACTCTTGAGCCGGGGAAAGGTCGTTGTAGATATCCTGGAGCAGGCAGCGACTATCGGCGAGCTCCACCATTCTATTGACCGGGGGTTGATGACTAAGAATGATGTCCGTGGCGAGTTGGGCGAGATAGTCGCTGGGCGAAAATCCGGCCGCTCGTCGCCTGATGAAGTTGTGATTTTCGATTCGACTGGAATGGCGTTGCAAGACGTGATAGTCGCAGCAGCGGTTTACGAAAAAGCTGTCAGCAGTGGGCTGGGACAGTTGATCCATTTCGGCGGGTGAACCTCAAAGTCGACCGGCTGAGCGCAGCGTGATGGAGGTTCCCCAGAATTGGTACAAACCCCTGTGTCGTTTGAAGAGCGAAATGATCAAGGTAGGACGAAATGAATTCATCGAAGTCATTAACTGCAGTGCGGTCCAGGTGGGCCTTAGAATCCGTTGGGGTAATTCCGTGAGAGTTCGAATTCCTCTCCGGCGCCAAGTATTTCAACAAGTTCGAGACAATCCTCGCCCAACCTGAATTCGCGCTACGAACTTAAAAACTTCCTGTGTGCGGGACTAACAGTAGCTTTGCAAAACAGGGGACAAACAGGTGAACCGTTGTCACCTTGTACATCCGCGCAAAAAATGTCGAGACGGTCGCCGGAATCGTTCACGGAAGCCTGCGCATGACACGAATAATTCGTAGATATTTCCATTGACACCGTCCGTTCGGCAATGGAGAATAACGCATCTTTCATCTTCCGGGCGACTCTATTCTCGGTCGCATCGATTTCGATTTCGTCTCAGGAGTTCCCATGGCTTCTCACTGGCTAGATGATTTTTTCGATAGCGAAGACTTTGCAAGTCTCATTCGGAACCTCACTGATCCCGAGAAGATTGTCCGGATTGCGTCGCTCCGAGCGGTAGTCAGAATCCTCGCGGTACAAGGACCCCGAGTAACGGAAAGAGTCCTGAGACGGCTGGAAACCGAAATCGATCGTCACGAGCGAGATCAGATTCTCGGCGTCAGCTTCTTACCCGAAGCTAATTTGTTGAAGAGAGCTCTCACGATTCTTACGGCCTCTGATGAAGAGGACAAAGAAAGAGCGTTACGAACACTAAACAGCATCGTCGACCAGGCCGAAGCGGAAATCGAGGCAGAGAGCGCGCCAAGAGCCGCCAAAGAAGCTTTCAAAGTGATCGTTGCGCCCCTCGGTGTTTCTCAATCCCCGCCATCAGGTCACGTTGAAAAGCGAGTACTGACAAGAATAAGTCCCAAGTTTGCTTCCTACGTCGTCACTTCTCAATTTGCAAGCCTGGCACTGTTGGATTTCGATGACCGGACAGAAACTCACCTGGCCGCATCCGAAGGCATTGGCCGCCAAATACAGATACTCGGTCGTAATTTCCGGCCAGACATATCGTCTCTTTTTCAGGTCTACCAATCTTTTTATCGCCACAGCATGCGTTTTTGGCTCAACTGGCTCGAAGACCGAAAGAACGCGGGGATGAATCTAGCTCGCGAGATGCCCGACTGGTTCCCAATCACGCAGGGTCCGCTGGCGGTGACTCGTCAAATCGAGTGGGCGGTTTCACGTAAGATTTTGACGGAGGTCGCGGCCGAGCTCAATCACGAATTGCAATCACCCGACCCACGCGACCGTTGGGCTGCAGCTAACTTGATCGAATGGGCCGCAAGGTACCGGTCGCAAAACGACTTCCCGAGATTCGGTGGTGGTTCCGGTCCGGCAGACGTATTACCAAGACACCTGGGCAGGCAGATAAGATTAAGTCTCAACAGCGGGCGCGAGGTAAATATCATAGGCAGCGACGTCGATACCAAAGGCGACGTCATTTTTCGCGAGGTAATCGATGACGGCGGCGAGCCGCCCGAAACGTCCCCGCGATACACAGACTTAACCATCTTCCACGAATATCTCTATCCTGGTGACGATCCCTCGAGCGGGACGAAGGTTGATGAGACCACGCCCCTCGTTGTGGGCTCGCCATACACTCTCGAGGTGGCCATCAGACTTAAGCGGACAGGGATCGGCGCGCAATTCCCACCGCCTCGCAGCGTAAAGAATCCGCGAAAGGAGAAGGAAGATCTGCCGATCTTTGTTTTGGCCCAATCGCTGTCGCCCGCAATCGCAATCGACGAGGCTTTCACGAAAATCGTGTGGCCATATAACACCGACAGCGAGAGTGCCTATTTTAGACTGGCAGTGAAACCAGCGGGGCTCGCCGAGGGATTGATCGAAGTCAGACTCTACGACAGCTCATTGGATCTGCTGGACGTTGTGCAGTTGTCAGTCTCAATAGCGGCCGACTCGCGCACAACGAATTTACCGCCGGCGAAAATTGAGTGGTTGGACGAGGACGGACTGGGTTTGACTGTTAATAATCCGCCGCGGCTGCTTTCGATTGACGTTGTTTTGAATCCTGATTCTTCCACTTACAGGTTTTTGTTCAAGTTTCTGGCCCATGGGAAGTCGGTCACAATACCTGGATCCAGTCTCATCACAGCAGGCGATATAGAAAAGTTACTAGTGAAGGTACGCGACTTTTGGACCGAGTTGGTCATCACGAACTATTCAATGGACCTGAGTGTAACCCGCACGACATTCGGCAAGTACCTGACGGAACTTAGAAAACTGGGAATCGAAGCGTGGACCTTGTTATTCGGCAGCCGTTACGCAGCTGAGAAGGGGGCCGCAGAAACCATTGGAGAACTGCTTGACGTTCTAAAACCATCGGAAGGCGCGATCATTCAGATAGCCTATGGCCAAATCAGGAATTTCGTTTTTCCCTGGAGCATTGTTTATCCGCCGAAGGTAAACGGGCCGGTGGATCCTTTCGAGTTTTGGGGCGCCCGTTACCAAATTGAACAGGTCACCGGGGGATCCAAACGAGATGAATTAAGTGATGTGCCGATAACTCTGGCCTTTGCGCTGGATCCTAATTTTGCTGACTCTGATTCACAGAAGCAGTTGCTTCAATCGTATCAAGTCGCCTCAAATGCAAAACTTAATGTCACTGATCCGATCAGTGGATTTGATCCGTTCTTATTGGAATTAGAGCGCGCTCCCGCCGCACACCTTTATTATTTCTATTGCCATGGTTACGCACCGGCAGGCGAAAGCACCCTCAATCGCGATGGCGTAAAACTTTTGAAAGAACGTATTGAAGCGATTCCCGAAGGTTCAGCCGAGCGAAAAGCACTCGACACTTTGCTTAATCTGACGGCAAAGATGAACGACGAAGCCTGGATGTACATCGGTGACAGTGAAGTAAAGGAAAGCGACATAAAAACCGGGGAGTACTTTAACAAGAAGCGTCCGATAGTTTTTCTCAACATGTGTCAATCAGCTGATCTGTTGCCCTCAGTCAGTAGCGGACTGGTTAGACTTTTTCTGGGACATAGTGCCTCCGCGGTCATCGGCACCGAGAGTCCAATGACCGGAGTATTTGCAAACGCATTTTCAAAAGAGTTTTTTGACAGATTATTCGCCGGCGAGGATGTCGGTACCGCGTTGTGGAAAGCTCGCCGGCGTTTTCTCCGAAGCGATATGCGAAACCCTCTCGGATTAGCATATACACTCTATGGACGTGCGGTGACTCGACTTGGTGGTGGTGCAATCATCAGCGCCGGTCGGCCTGCTAATGATTGAGCCAAGGCTAATCCGAAACATTGGAGGTCGGTAATCATGAACACAGAGGACAAAGGCGCTAATTTAGAGAACGAAGTTCGGCGCGAAGCCCAACGCCTCGCTAAGAAAGATGAAAAAGCACTTGAGTTATTAGTGGGCATGCAGGCGAAAGCCATCGAGAAAGAGCCCGGGCTGGCCAAAAGCATTTCCCTCGAACCGCAATATGATGAGGCGACGATGGGATTCCTCGATGACGTGCGAGCTCTGGGGCGGAGGATTCTCAAGCGTTGGAATCGCGAGTTGAATAAACTTGTTTGCGGGACGGATAGCGGTAGCGAGAAAGATCGCAAGGCAATTCTCGACGCGTTAGATATCGGTGAAACGGCGGTGATTGGCGCTGTTGCCACTGCTTTAGTTGGGTTGGGCGTGCCGCTCCCGATTGCCGCGGCACTGGCTGCGTTGATCGTGAAGAAGTTCATCTGGCCCGCAAAGGATGAACTGTGCGCAGCCTGGAGCGAAGCAATCAAAGCTGACGGTTAAACTGCTCATCGGAGCGATGGCTTTATCTGCCAGCACAGAGCTTTATGGTTTTATCAATGAACGGATCACGATCAGTGAAATGGCAAAAGATTTCGACTCATGGCGAGCGGCTTTGAGATGCCTTTGTTGTGGTAGCGCCATATTGCAGAGAGAAATTGAAAACCGCTACTCCGCCGATCGGAACCAGACTTTGATAAAGAATCTGAGGCGGTAAGTCATTTTGGGTTAGCGCCGATGCAGTATCGTATAACCCTTTGTCGCCAGCGCTTTGCTCTTGCGCTGTTTGAGCCAGACCGCTGCCTCCTTTTAGAAAGCCACGAAAGGTTTTCTGCTTGTCCGCGCGCGCGAGGAAACTGATCAGGCTGGCGGGAACGGACACAGCATCCGCCCCAACCTCTTCCGGACGAAGTAACGGCGTTCGACTCAGAACGACCGTGAGGACATCCGCTACCAGAACTTTCTGGGTGTTTCGAGACTTGACACAGAAACATCCATTGGCTCGGGGTAATTGAATCTGTTGTCCCGGCTGTGCCCAATTCCTACCGCCTGCGATTTTCTTCGTTGGGAAAATTAGAAACGCCTCACCCATTGAGCCGTCATCGAACTGCTCGCGATCGATGATGTAGATGTAGTCGCTCTGCGCGAGTGATTCCAGTCCCAGGCGCACGCGCTCACCGTTATTCAACGGCGTGGCGTCGTCTATCCGAGTGGCCGTGTCTACCAGTCCCTTGCTGGAATCGGCGGACATTTTTGGCAGGGGACAGTCGGGGATGGGACACTGGTTGGGCGAAAATCGCCAGACAGTCATTCCCATCTGAACGTATTCGTAGTTGCGTGGCGGCGGTCCAACCGGAAAATCCTTGTCGACGATGTATACGAATGACGGCGCCCGATCGAGTGTGTTCGCGGGCTTGCCTGACTGTCGCTGGCCTCCGTTGTTCTTGTTAGCCCCTGGCTTGTGACCCTTCGGATCATTGGCAGAGGCGCCTGCCTGTCCTTCTGAAATATCAGCGGGGCGTTTCGCGAGGTATTCTTCCGACTTTATCGACTTTGAACCTTCCTGTGCTGAAACGAGCGAACAAATGCCGCAAATCAGAATGATGAAGAGGCCCAGGCAAATGTGTGTCTCGCGGGATTCGGGGTTCATGAGGTCCTCCTGGCGTTGGCGGTTCGATGGTTCGTGGCGATTATGAGTTAGGCTTATGAGAAAAATCCAGACGCCGCACAATTACGTCGCCGCGGCCTTTGACGATAGATTTGTTTTCATTTTCATCCTGAATTAATTCCGTCGATGACGACTCGTGTTGTTGGAAGAAGTCCTGCAATTGCGCTTGCTGAACCGGATTATGGATCATCCCGTCCTCTAGCGCGTCATGAAAAATCCGATCCAGTATTTGAGTCCGCCGGCTCGCCCAGACTAACCACACGCGCTCGACTCCGACCCCGCCGGTAAAGCGATACCCGCCGGTCCTGATTGTTTGCTGCGCCGCCAGCAAAGGCTCGCCCTGGTTAATTTGCTTCGTTGGAAACATGATGTTCCATTCGGTCCTTCCATTTTCATCGCGGCCCTCATCGACAACATACAGCGCGCCTTCCTCTGGAGTGACGATATTCAGAACAAACCGATCACCCGTATGAAAATATCCTCGTCCGGCGGAATTGAAGGGCTGGCCCAGCGGCTTACCGTCGTACATTCGCTGCACGCTTAGCCAATAAGTAAGCGAGCGCTCGGGTCCAGCAAACCAGGATCGGTACTTTAAGACAAAGAGTCCGCCGATTGAGATCAGCGACAAAGCGCAAAGCACCAGGACCAGGATCGGCCAATCGAATTTTCGCTCAGGAGTCTCGGTAGCGCTTGTGAACGTGACGTGATCCGGCTTGATGAGTGAAACGACTGTCGGATCCGCCGGCCCTTCGGATTGCACGGTTGCCATCATGGTAGGAGTGTCGGCGGGATCGATCGGAGGCCTTGGCGCCGCAGTAGCGGCGGCATCATCGTTCGCAAGTAGAAAGCGCACGAGATCATCGGCGAACTCGCTGGCGTTCTGGTATCGATCAGCGCTTTGGTACGAGAGGGCTTTGAGAATCGCCTTTTCTGCGCCCAGCGGTAAAGCCGGGCGCAACGCCCGCGGACCCACGGGCGGCGACTTTTGCATTTCGGAAAGCTGAAAGACAGTTTCGGGGTTAAAGGGGCGGCGGCCGGTTACCATTTCATAGGCGATGACTCCCAATGAGTAGACATCGCTGGCAGCGGACACTCTCTTCCCTTCCACCTGTTCCGGTGACATGTAGCTTGCGGTGCCGGCAATTCTTGCCGTGACCGTGGTCGGCGCTATCAGCGAGTTCCTGATTCGCGCAATGCCAAAATCGATCACCTTCACTTGCCACGAACCATCCCGCCGCTGACGCACCATGATGTTTTCCGGCTTCAAATCGCGGTGCACCACGTCGCATTCGTGCGCGGCGGTGAGCGTACGACCCAGCTGCGGCCAGATGTTGAGCACGTCGTCAAAGGACATTCCACGATCCGAGTTCATCAAACTTCGAAGGTTGTCGCCTTCGACAAACTGCATCACCAGATAAGGGTGACCTTGCGGCAAAGTTCCTGCATCGAGCAGGCCGACTACTCCCGGATCATCAATCCGGGTCAAGGCTTCAATCTCCTGCTGAAACTTGGTGACGATCCATTTATCCTCGAGACCTTTTTCCTGTAAGACCTTGACTACCACCCGTCGTAACATCACCTCCGGTTTATCGACGGCCAGGTATAAGTCGCCAAAGCCGCCGCTGACGAGCTTCTGCTCGATGTAGTAACGGCCGTCCAGCGTCTGGCCGACTAAATCGGAAATCGCCGCGGCGGTTGGGCCTTCTTTCGCAGATTGTTGAACCGGCGTTATCTCAACCTGCTCTCGTGATTTGTGAGCGGTCAACAAAGCTTCGACCTCGCGCCGCAGTTCGACATTTTCGCCGCACCACCGGGCGAGAAAGGACTCCCGTTCCGCCAAATCCAACTCCAACGCTTCGCGGTAGAGTCTTTCAATTAATGGTGAACGATATGAATCCCTCATGGATTTCTCACCAGTGGAACGTCACGCTTGCGGCGCGTGAAGTCAAACAAAGATGGTTGTTGTTCCTGAATCCGCGAAGGACCAGCATCCGTAATCGGTCCACAGGCCCCTGGGTCGGCGATCTCTCGCTTCAGCAATACCAGCCGTGGACGGTCGTCTCGTTGTTTTGATTCAGGCCGCGGTTCGTTCGTCCCAAGCGGCTGGTTAACAAAAAGTTTCGGCACCTCAGCCACTGCGTACTCCAACCACTCGTCCATGAAGATGGTCTTATCCCGCGGTTTGAAGTCAGCCAGGTTTTGTCCGAGACCGTCTTCTAACAAAGCGTAACTCAGCAGACCATGCTTGATTGGCCGCCCATCCGCGGTGGCCGGCAATTCCATCGCCACGTTGTCAGCCTGTGTAGCGGTAAGAATCCTCATCCGTTTGTCATAAGCGAGTTGACCCAAACCACGACTGCCCATCGGCCCCGGCTTAAAACCCGAACCTTCGATCGCGGCCGTCGAATAACAGGCGTCGACGATCAAGGTCATCTGTCCCGCGTCCACATCGCGCAACCACAACGAGAGTTCATCGCTGGAGATACTGCGTTGTCGCACTGTGTCCGTAAAAACGCTGCACGCGCCTGGGCCGGTGTCGTACGGGATGAAGTAAAAGTTGCCGCTTTGGTCAGCGTAACCATGACTGGAAAAGAGGATCAGCACCAAATCATCGGGCGTCGCCCTGTCTAACGCTTCGGCGTTCGGAATCGCCCGTTTGATTTCGCCTGGCACAGGTCGGCCGGCGAGTAAATCAAGCACCGCTTTGAAATTCGCTTTCGTCGCATCGCGTTTCGTCGCCACCTTCTGGCCGCGTTGCACCTCCCAATCTGAGATAAGCGAGACGGGAACAACTTCGGAATACGCTCCTGTTGCCGCCAGCCGTTGCGGCAGCACCTCCTGGAAACGACGCGCGTCGTTGGCCGCAAACTGCAGATCAAAAGCGGGATTTTCGTTCGCGTTGACGCCGACGGCGATCACGTACGCACGCGGCTTGGTTTTGAAACCAGGGTTTGGCGGCAGCGTGTAAGTCGCGCGCGCGGTATCGCTTTTCACCCGATCTTCGTTGAAAGCGTAAGCGGAAAATTCGATTTCTTTTGAGTTGGAATTGCGCGGGAGTTTCACTGAAAACATGAAAGTCTTTTTGTTATCGACCAGTTCAATTCGATTGGCCTCTCTCCACGCTGCTAGCTCGTCGTCAAAGTTCGTATATTTCTTGAAAGTACTTTGGAGTTTCTCGTCGGAAGTTGAATATCCAACAAGTTGTCCATTGCGAAATAGACGGAGATCGTAACCGCCGGAGGAGAACTGTTTCCGTCTCGTTGTATCCGTCGCGCTGATACGTACGTTCGCAGAGATACTTTCGATCTCGACAGTCACATCCACTATCTCGCCGCCTGCGAGGGGTTTAGTCTCTAGAATTCGGACTCTGGGCTGCGCGCGGTCGATGGTGGCAATCGACGGTATGGGTGTGAGTTTTTCACGGTTCAGAACTTTCCGTACCAATCCGGGTTCGTAGTACTGCCTCATGAATATATCAAGTGGCTGTGGATCGAAAATATCATCGTTCACAATCCAGTGCAGACCCTCAATACGATCAAGTGGTTTATTGGTATCAAATCGCCCTTCAGGTGTAGTGACTGTCCAATCTTCCCGATCGAGTGCGACGAAACTCATCAATCTACTTCCTGTTTCGACAGAGAAGACATCAATCTTCCCGTTGCCGCCAGGTTTGATCTGAAATCTGCCGTCCGGCGAAATTGGTTCGGTGCTATTGAGCCGGTAGTAGTTTGGAACCGTTGCTGAGACTTCACTCACCGAAGTGGGGCCATTTGACGGGAGACTCTTCAGTAGTTGTCCTGATGCGCTCCACAAATCAATGCGATTCCTGTCTCCGGAGGCCATGGTCTGGCCATCAGCGGAAAAGGCCAGTCTGCTAACGGCTGTTGCATTTCCGACAATCGTGTAAAGCTCGCGCCCAGAGACTGCGTCCCAGGCTCTTAAGGTGCGATTGGCTGCCGCTACTATAATTCGTTTGTCGGGAGAGAACGAAAGCACCGTATCGCCGAGGCCTTCAGGGGCTTTGAGCGTCTGGAGTGGCTGGCCGGACGACGCGTCCCAAAGTCGGATGACATCATCGTATCCGGCGGCTGCGACGGTAAGTCCGTCACCAGAAATGGTGACACAACTGCTGGAGTCGGCTTTCAAGGTGTGAATCAGCCGTCCAGAGGGCAAGTCCCAAAGTCTGACTGTTCCATCGAAGCTACCGGATGCGATCATCTTTGAATTGGGTGAGAATGCGATCGAGGTCACCCGTTCAGTGTGGCCACGCAGGAGATTGGCTAGCTGGCCACTGTCGGTATTCCAGATTCTGATGTTGTTGCCAAGACTTCCCGAAGCAAGCACCTTGCCATCAGGTGAAAAGAGAAGCGAAGTAAAATCTCGCAGCCGTATGGGGCTGTGCGCACTTAGGGAATTCAATCGCTTCGGAGTCGTCGCACGAGCGCCCCTGAGTCTGCTCCCGACACTGTTTGGATTGCCCGAAACTCTCGATCGTGAAGCTGCTTTTGATGGGGCCGAATCCGATTCGCCTTCTAGCGTCCAAAGCTTCCGTCCTGAAACAAGGTCCCATAAGATAGCCGAGTGGTCACTCGCCGATGAGGCGATCATCTTTCCCGTGAAAGAATAAGCAAGAAGCTCAACCGGGGAAGCATGGCTCCTTAAAGAGCGAACATTCAGTCCCGACGTTGGATCCCGTAACACGACGTTGCTCGCCTTCGACGAAGCCAGGGTTTTTCCATCTGGCGAGAAGAAGCTCGATAACGCAGACTCATCCAACTGGCGCATCTCGGTTCCCGTCGTGGTGTCCCATAAACTGATATTATCCATACTTCCTGTGGCAAGGATTTTCCCGTTGGGAGAAAATGAAACTTTGATAATCGATTTATGCTCGCCCCTTAGGATACGGAGTTCCAGGCCGGTCGCGACATCCCACAGTCTGGCTCCGTCATCGACGCTGCCCGTGGCTATCGTGTTATTGTCCGGCGAAAAGGCCACAGTCGGGAGACAAGGCGCTTGGCCAACCCTAACGGCTTGAGCACTGAATACATGAAGCTCATTGCCCGACGCAGTGTCCCAAAGCCTATAAACATTATCGACACTCCCTGAAGCAATTGTTTTTCCATCCGGTGAAAATGCAAGAGCAAGCACCGGAGCGCCGTGGCCTCTCAAGGTATGAAGCTGATCCCCGGTGCTAACGTTCCATACTCGGATTGTGTTGTCGGGACCTCCCGCGACGACGAGCGTTCCGTCAGGAGAAAAGGTAACGGAATTAGTGCTAGAGGTATCCCCGCGAAGCATTAACTGCTGCCCTGACGACACGTCCCACAAGCTAAGCGGCGCACCTATGCCACCTGAAGCGATTCTTTTGCCGTCAGAAGAGAAGACAACTGTATAAACCATGTCATTCCGGGTCGTCCGCAAGGTACGGAGTTCCTGCCTCGAAGCAACATCCCAAACTCGGACGCTGTACCAATTGCCCGAAGCAATTGTTTTCCCATCAGGTGCAAACGCAAGTGAGGTGATGCCAAAGGTTTCTCTTGGCGGAGTATGATCCACCATTGAACAAAACTCGCGACCTGAGGCGACGTCCCATATTTTGAGGGCCCCATCGTCACCTCCGGATGCGAGTGTTTTGCTGTCCGGAGAAAACGCAATTGAGAACCCTCCCACGTGTCCAGTTTCAACGTAGAGTTCGACGGTCTGTTCGTAATCTGATGAAACCGGACCAGAAAAAAGCCGTATCATTAGAATCAGGATGACTGCGGCCATCGTTCTGATCAATTTAAACCTCCAAAAGCGCGGAGCGGGCGAAGTATCCGATCGACCATGTCGCGACCGTTGGTCCGAAACTTCCTTAGTTCCTATACTCGTCTGAATTCACGGACTCCGCACCAAAACCGTATCCCCACCCTGCCTTGCAAAATCAAACAGCGCCGGTTGTTGCAGCTTCGTATTTTTTGAGGGCGCGCCCGGAGTGGCGCCGGGCGCTGGGGCAGTGTCCTGCAAGCCGCGCGCGTTGACGGTCAGAATCAGACGCGGCTTGTCGCCGCCGGTGCTGTTCGGGCTTATTTGTCCGCCGATGATTTCTTCATTCAGCCGCGGCACACGATCCTCGCCATATTCGAGCCACTCCAACAGGGTGATCATCTTATCCTGTGGTTTAAAGTCTGCGTGCTGTGATTCCAATCCATCACGAGTCAGCGAGTAACTCAAAAGGCCCTGGGCGATCGATTTGTTTTCCAGCGCCACGTTGTCGGCTTGCGTCGCAGTCAGGATTCGCATCCCCTTATCGTAAGACAACTGTCCCAGGCCGCGGCTGCCCATCGGTCCAGGTTTGAAATCCCGTCCTTCGATTGCCGCAGTCGAATGGCAGGCGTCCACTATCATCACCAGCTCGCCGGCATCGACATCACGCAGCCAGGCTGAGAGATCGTCGCTTGAAATGCTGTGTTGCCGCACGGTTTCCGTGAAAACCTTTTCCGTGCCAGCGCCGGTGTCGTAAGGAATCAGATAAAAGTTTCCCGCGCGATCGGCATAACCGTGGCTGGAAAAAAGAATCAGCACCAAATCATCAGGGGTCGCGGGCCGCAGCTTATCAAAGTTGGGAATTCCCGAGTCGGCAACCGTTGGTGGCGCGACGGCCTCACTTCGCGGCGCGTCTGCAGGAGGAGCCGGACTGGTCTTCGCTGGTGGCCGTCGACCCTTTGGCGGCGTCTTGGCCGTCACTGGCGTGGGTGTGGCCACGGCCGCTGCCGCAGGTTTGGCCGCAGTCTCATTCACCGGTTGCGGACGATTGTTCAAACGCATCAGGACTTTTTCAAAATTGGCTTTAGTGGCCAACTTTTCCGTCACTAACAACTTCTCGCCTTGTCTTTGATAATCGGACGTGAGGGTGATTGGGACAACTTCGGAAAACTGTCCGGTGGCCAGCAGATCTTTTTCGATGACCGTGCGCATCGCTCGCGCGTCGTTGTCGGCAAATTCGAGATTAAAGGTCGGATTTTCGAACGCGCTCACCCCGACAGAGATGATATAAGCTCGGCCCTTGCGAGGCTGCGCCGCCGCGGGCAGATCGTAATAGAAGCGATCGGTCAGACTCTTGACGCGATCCTCATTAAAAGCGTATGCGGAAAAGACGACGCGACTTTTCTCCGCGCGCTGCGGGACCTTAACATTGTCGAAGGTGAGCAGGGCTTTTCCGGTCGCGGCATCGAGGGTAATCCGGTTGGCTTGTTGCCAAGCGGTGAGTTCTTCTGCGAACTTCTGCGTGCCTTTTTGTTGAGCTAACGATGCCAACTTCTCCGGCGCGGTGCTGTAGCCCACTAGTTGGCCGTTGCGAAACAGCCGCACATCGTAGACGCCAGACCGCATGGGCTGGCCCTGTCCATCCGTTTGAGTTTCGCTCAATCGATCCGCCACCTCGACAGTAACGCGCACCGTATCGTCCTTTACTGGAACCACCTCCTTAATCTTCACTTTGGGTTGAGCGCGATTCATTTTTGTCAGGTCAGGGATGTCATCGAAGTTGTCGGCATTCAACAATCGAGTCAACAGACGCGGCTCGTAAAAATAGCGCATGAACACTTCGACGGACTCAGGATTAAAAGGTTCGTTTGGCATGATCCATTGAACTTCTTCTATCTCGTCCAACCGGCTGGTATCAAAGCGGCCATCCGGTGTGGTCAGCATCCAGTCGTCTTCGTTTGGGGCGATCAGCGATCCCAATTCATCTTGCGTCGTGACATTGAACAATCTGACCTTGTTTTCGACGCCGCCGAGTGCAATCGTTCTGCCGTCGGGGCTGTACGCCAGGCTGCCCCAAAGATCGGTTTCGATTTTCAGCTTCTCAACGCGCTTGGTTTCCAAGTCCCACGAATAAATTCGGCTAAAGACGGAGAAGGTGAGGATGTTTTTGCCCGGGACAAACACAAAGCTGCTAATGTTCGTTCCCAGATCGAGCTTGTGTTCGTTGACCTGTTTGCCACTAGCGGCGTCCCAGACCTTAATCGTGTCCTTATCCTCGCTCGCTAACAGTTTGCTGTCTGAGCTAAAAACAACTTTGGAGACATAGTTGCTCTCAAACTCTCTCTCCACATCTTTTTCATAAAGCTCGCGCCACGGCGCTTGTCCCACCTCATACACGTCGATCTCGGTTTTATTGCGAAAGGAATCCCAGAGAGATTGACCCTTCGGCATGTAGGCGAATTTCTTTGCGTCGGGGCTGAACACAAACTGATTCTCGAGAACATCAGAGGCATCGAAAACCTGTTGACCACTGCTGATATCCATGACCCGTAAGCGGACTTTGCGCGACGCGAAAAACTTTAGTCTGACCTTTTCCTCGAGGATTTCCAGGACCACCATTTTATTGTCCGGACTGAACTGCGCGGCGATGATCTTCTGATTCGGTGGGTCTTCAACGGGAAAGCTTCGTAATTCTTTTTCAGAGTTAAGCCCGTAAACCATCAAGGTTTTTTCGTCAGGAGAAACCTTCAAGAGCAGTTCACCGCTGGGTGAAACTGGCAGGTTGTTCCCCAGGGCGGGCGAGGTCTCGACGATTCGCTGTGGATTGGAACGCTTTTCGAGGTCCCAAAGCTTAACGCCACCGGCAAAGCTGGAAGTCAGCAGTAACCTATCGTTCGCAAAACGTGGAACCGTGGTCAGGGGAAAAGGAATCGGCACTTTTTGACCCTTAATCGCGCCACGTTTTGCAACCGCGAGGGTCATTAATTCCTGGCCCGTGACGGCGTCCCACCTTTGGATATTTTTGAAATTCTTGCAGCCATTGAGTGTCTTGCCGTCGGTGCTATACCGGATCGGACAAAGCTGGCGAAAGAAAGCGCTAACGGCATCGCTTGGCTTCTTGGCGGTAACGCCGATCGGCTTTGCCCCATCAGTCTTAGTTTTGTCCTTACCGCCAGTATCGAAGGGATCGTCCTGTTCAACGGTGAGGACTTCCTTGACATCCTCAATTCGCAGCACATGAATTACATTGTCGCCAGCCTGATAGGCGAGCGACTTATTATCGGGATTAATGGTCACTGCGCGGATGCTCTTGTTCGTAAAGAGCAAGTTGCGCAACTGGTCGGCACCTTCGATTAAGTTGGAAACAGCATCGCCGACGTCGCCGACAATTGGAACTCTTCCGATTTTTCGACCAACGCCAATGACATCTTCTTCGCCGGGCCCGTCGATGAGTTTCTTCACTTCTTTGCCATCGAGTGGGTTATAGACTTTCAGCGTCCCGTTAATATTGCCGCAAGCGATCAGGCTGCCGTCAGCGCTGAACGCTAACGCCGAGAGCGCTGCAATATCGGTGTTGATGATTCGGATCTCTTTGCCGGTTGCGGTTGACCAGAGCTTTATCCGGTAACCTTCAACCACGCCAGCCACCAGACTGCCGTCATTGGTCAGGGCCACCAGCGGCACGAACTCCTTGTTGGCCATTTGATACAGCACGCTGCTCCTGGCAATGTCCCAGACTTTTACGCCACCATTTCCGCCACTGACCAGAACTTTTCCAGTTGAGCTGTACGCCACGGGCGACGGCAGATTGAAGAAAGGATTGCTGTCTTCCTTTTTACCGATCTTTGGAACGGGAAGCGGAATTAAGCTTCCACTGCCGCTCTTGATCGGCGTCAGGCGATGCAGGACTGTAGCCGTGCTGACATCGAAAATGCGCAACACGCCACTCTTACTGAGACAGGCGATGCTGCGACTGTCGGGATGAAAGGCCATGCCGACGATCTGATAACCCGGAATGCTCACAATCTCCTGGCCCTTGCTGGTCAACCAGAGCTTCAGAACACCGTCGGCCGCCAGCGTGGCGAGTAACTTGCCATTGGGACTGTAAACAAAGTCCGTCACCATTGAAGTGTGACTGGTTTGCACGACCAAACGCTGGTGTGGCGCCGTTGAGTTGAAGAGGTTGCCGTTTGGCGAGCGCGGAACCGTCGGCGCATTCCCGCTCTCAACCGGCGACGCTGGCTTGGCCGCCGCAGTCGCAGTCAGCGAAGCAGCTTTGGCAACGATCGCCTCGACGATCTTTGTTTGCACTGACAGCAGAATGTTTTCCGGATTATTTCCCTTCTCAGACAAACTCTGTTCAGCTGAAGCCTGGTCACCATTCACATCCTCAATCCGATACTGGACTTCTAATTTGTATTTCTTTCCGAAGGGTAATCTGAAGGTTGGTGAGTCGCCGGCGATAGTCAGGGCCAGCGTAAGTTGACACCCTGCTTTGGCGACCGTCTGTTTGAAAGTACTCGGGTCGTTGGCACTTTCCAGAACGGCGGCCTGGATTATTTGTTCCTTTGGCTTCAATTGTCCCAGCAGGCGATCGACAAACGCTTCTCCCGACAGCGACCCTTCCTTAATGGTCGGCGTTAATATGCACAAACGCTTCGGGCCTTCACTCTGAGTTTGAGCCGGAGGGGCGGAAGCCTGTCGGCTAATGAGTTTCCTTATCGACCCATCACGCGCGCCGGCCTGAGCCGAACGCTGCGGCATAGGCCCGACCAGAGAAATGCACCACGCGCTCAGCAGCAATGCAGTCACCAGCCGCGCAAACCAAGGGCGGAGAAAAGAACGATGAGTATTCGTTTTCACAGGGCACCTCCGAGAGCAGGCCAAAGGCCGCTAAGACCAATTTTTAGGAACAGATGGCTACGTCAAGTTCAAATCGTTAGTAAGAGGTCTACGAGTCAACCACTACAATCTCTTCGGCTGTCCATCGAATCGCTAAAGCTCTGCAGGAACGGGTGCGCGCATCTTATCACACACAGCATTGGCGGAAGAAAGATTTTGCAATGCTCCTTGCAACAGCGAAAAGAAGCCTTCCTGTGAATGAAGAGCGCCGACCGAGACGCTGGTCGGCGTTTCAATGCGAATTCGACGTCAACGATTAATGATTGTTGCCTAGCGACAGTATTCAGGCATCGCGTATTGACGACTCAATTCAAAGCTCGCCATCGCGACCTCGCCGCTGCTCTTCGCGTCGAAGATGAACTACGTCGCGCAGGCGTCCGCATCAATAGCCAGGGTTCTCGACGCCAAAGCTCTGGCGGACGCGGCCCCCGGATCACGGCTGGCCATTCAACAAATCCAGGAGTGATGCCTGCGGATAGGAAGCGGGCACGCGCGCGAGGTCGTCAAGGCGCTTGTTGCTCACTGCGTGCACCAACTGCACTTGCGATCGCCTGCGGGCTTCGACGATCGCGTTGTACTCACTGTAAGGCAGGAACAGCTTTAACAGTGCCGGAAACACCTCTATCAAGATAAAGAAAATCCTAAGCCCCCAGGAAATACTGAACGCGCCGGGCGACGTAATCTTCAAACTCTCCAGCGCTTCATAGCGCGCGAGAAAGTCGTGGGCCTGCGCAATATGCGCGTTGTTATATTCCTGTTGGAACTGCTGTCGGGCCTGACTCTCCTCTGCTTCGTGCTTTTGCAGTTCGGCCTCGGCCTTCGCGAGCATTTGTTGATTTGCGTCGCGGTTGCGTTCCGCTTCGCGATACGCGGGTCCTTGTCCGGCGATCCCGGTCCGCCCGCTGCGTTGCCGGCCCACCGTCTCGGCTTCCATATTATCGTTCCACCTGTTTATTTCGTCGCGGTAATGCTGGACTTCTCCCTGAAGTTCCTGTTTTCGTTTGTCGAACGCGTCCAGCTGCGCTTTCAACCGCTCTTGTGGCTCTCTGTTTTCTTCCTTGCTCAATACGATCAAATGTTTGTCGATACTGTCCTGCAGTAAACGCAACTCGAGTGGTACGGCCACAATAAAGCCGATCACAATCGCCAATGGCAGACGAATCCAAACGGCCTTCTTTACCTGAGCGCCCACGATCTCGCGGTCGAAAACAATAATCATCGTCGAATAGAGAATGCCCAGAGGCACCGCAATGAATTGGCCCCAGGCGTGACTGCCAAACGCCGTATAGATCGCATAACTGCCGGAGAAAAAGGCGAGCACCCCGGTGAGCAACACCATTACTCCCAACGACGTCTGCGTCATTCGGGCCACGAGAGTACAGCAGGGCGAGTTCATCGCGTCAGGATCTGTCTTGGAAAGGAATTGAAAGAATCGTTCGATCGCTTTTAATGGGTTCATCTGAATCCTCCTCGGTAGGTCTGTTCGGTGTTCAATGTTTACTGACGTCGTAGAGAACACGAAGGCGCAGCCGGCGGGCTCGACCTAATTCAACTCAACGGTGACCTCCTTCAGGCGTTGATAGCCGTCCAGTTGCATGTGTTCTTTCAGACGCATCGGGGAGATTAGCCGCGTCAGTGCTTGTCTGAGCGGAAGGGTTCTTCGGAGTGCCAGCTGCGCTGAATGCAACGCTACCGGCATATGGAGCTCGACCATGATTTCTTTCAGCTCTACGGGAGCCGGCTGGGTCACCGAGATCGTGAGCGGCGCCGGCATAACTACATTTACACCCGCGGCCGTGAGCCGATAGGTATTGCTCTTTGCCAGCCACACGGTGGCGGAACCGCTGGGCGAGTTGCTGGTGGCCACGATACGCCCGGACTGATTCCTAAGCTGAACGCTCTGCGCATTCGGCACGACCCATTGAAACGTTATCGACTGACCGGGCGCGATCGAAGCCGCGCTCGCGGTAAAGACCACCGGCGCTTGTGGCGCGGGACGTTTGACAACCGGAGGCACTGACGGCGTCGAGATGGGACGCTGAGTTCCACTGCGGCCGCGTGAACGGCTAGGGACCGACACGGTGCCGGGCTGCGGAAACGGGTCCCAATTCCCAAGCTTTTTCCCAGCATTTAAGAGGCGCGCTCGGTCACACCAGGGACATTTTTGAAGATGGTTGAAATAGTAGTGCTGTCCATTTGAGGTGCACTTGACCAGCTCACGTGCGATTTTGCGTAGAGTTCGGTTCCAGTCTTTCGCCGTCGGACGTAGTACCGGACGCCGGTAGCCCTGTACAAAACATTGGTTGAATAGCTTTTGCAGCGCCGGATGTAGCATCGCGTACGGCGGCGCTCCGGGCGGCGGAATGATTCCATTCGACGGCTGGGCATACGGGAAGTAACCTCTTTTCAAACATTCGACCGCATCGACAGCGTTGTTTGGGTTACTGAACGCACACCCGAACGGTAGCTGGCCCTCCATCAATAATTGAAAAAGCAGGACAGCAATCCCGAAGTGATCCTGCTCCGGCGAGCGACTAACCTGATCAAAAGCAACATCCTGAAACTCCGGCGGAGTATATAATTGCGTGTACACTTTACATCGGTAGACAATGCCGCTGCCCTCGTCTCTGATCTGAAATGAATCAGTGTCGACGATCGTCACCAGAGCCTGGTTATCAGCCACGATGTTGCCTTCGTTGACATCGCCGATAACGTAGCCTTTCTCGTGAAGTGCCCACACGGCGCTGCTGAGGTTTGAGGCCAGCATGCACAACGACTGATAAGTGAAGAACGGCAAGCGTGCGCGTCTGAAGCCAAGATCATAGAAGCGTGAAATGGGATGAGCGTCGCGAAACCGTCGCATCACAAATCCACAGGCCTCCTGGTTTTCCGCCCAAACAACCAAGTCCGTTGGCCAGGCGATTGAGGCGTGGCCTTTCGGAAGCATCGGGTCGTCCGGAGGATTGGCCACCATGACCCTCAATTTGTTCGCCTGTTCGTCTTCGACCCTCTCCCGATAAATTTTAATGACGAGAGAGTCGTCTCCCGGCACTTGATAGATTGCCCCTTCGGTCCCGCCACCAAGCAGCAGGCTGTCGTCGAGCGCAAACTCCTGACCACCCTTTTGGGTTCTAATCCTCAGAGTCTTCATCGCAGTCATTCATTAATGCCGCCAGCACCAGTGTGACGTCGTCGTCAGTTAATTTCGCAAGGCGCTCACAGTGAAGGAAATCGGTCAACTCACTCACGCGCGCAGCCTCATCGGTCGTATTGCGAACAAAACTTAAAAGCGGAGCGAAGAAAGGAGCGTATGGCTCAAACGCCGGCCACTTCAGACACAGCATTTGCAAACCATCTGAAAACGCAGCTACTCCGTAAGCGCGACCACACCAAACTCTTAGTTGCTTGCGTTGCAGCGCATCTCGAGAAGTGAGGAAAACCGTTTCGTTGAGATACTCTGCAGTCGGGGGTTTGGTCAGGCTAAACATTTCATTTGCTTGATCGGCGACAAGCGTTGCGCCGTCGCCAATCTGAGCTGCGGCGATAAATTCACGAAGCGCGATCACGAGAATCATCGTGCTGGCCAGCTCCTGGCAGTCGACTCCTCGCGTTCTGGCTTCGATCTGAACTGCTGATAACGCCGCCGCCATCGCCTCTTCAAGAATCCGCTGGAGGCCGGGTGCGTCGAGCGCGTCTGCAGCCTGCCTCAACCCATCACACACCTTTGCAACACCGCTTTCGACTGCGATATTGGCGCCAATCTCCGCAAGTTTTGCCGAACCCGAGCCATCTGCCACTCCGATCACGAGCATCCCTGGCGCAGGCTGAACCACGCAATGCGCATCTTCGCAATTCCGCGCATTGGCTTCGTGTAGAGAGCCACGTTTGCGGGCAGCAGCCACTCGCCATCCGCGTTCGCTCGCAGGCGGCGACGTATCCACGTCCTCAGGGCGTTCGAGAACCGCGCCGTTCATCAGACGAGCTCCCAGCTTCCAGTGTTATTATCTAAAGCCACCATATTGCCGGGCACTGACTGACTTACCGCTTTCAGGCTGGCGGATAACCAAAGAAAGAGCTCAGCAAACTTCAACTCTGAAAGCATCTTGTGGGGACGTACCGAGATACTTTTCAACGACTCTTCCCGCGCGCCGGCAACGCCGACCGCAAAAAATGAAACGCCCCGTTTGCTCTCTTCCTGGCTAACCCGTTGCGCGACCTCCTGGGGATTGGAAATCTCTCCATCAGTTATCAGGAAAGCCCACGGGCGATAGTAGGGAACACCGTTTGACGCGTACTGACGTTTACGTTGTTGCAGCAGATCGAGCGCCTGATTGACACCCCCGGCCATATCAGTCGTTCCATTGGCTGTGAGTAGGGGTGGAACGAATTCTTCAGCGGTTACAAAATCCTGGACGACGCGCGCATGCGTGTTGAACTCAACTATCGCCACCTCTACGCGTTTGCAGGCCACCTCGTCGTTCGCCAATTCATCGCGGAAGACTCGCAAGCCCGCATTTAGAGCTTCGATTCTATCGCCGGCCATCGAGCCCGAAGTGTCGAGAATGAGCACACAAGCACACCGAGGTTGTGCGTTAATCGCAAATTCAACTGATTCTTCCAGTGCTGACATTTTGTAGTTCTCCTTAAGTTTGATCCGTTAAGTCCAGCTCCGCACGCCGAGGCACTCGGCACACTCGTTCAGACGCGCCGCCCGCGCAAAGGCCACGGCCGAAACCGCACCGGGCTGCATTAACTGTTGACTACTTAATGAATGACGAAGACGGGTCTGAAATTTCCTGGAGAGGAGATTTTTTTCCGCGGATCAGTTTGCGTTAAATGGTGCTTAACTTTTGCGAAGATTACTTTCTGACTTTGAATGCATAGTCAGCGACAAGTCGCGAGTCGCCGCTTTCCGACACGCCCAGCAACTCGATTCGATAATCGTCATAGGGAAAGAGCGAGGAACTAAGCACAAAGGAAAGCTTATTCTGTTTGATCTGCGACGCTGGAATCGAATTGCGAGACCAAACCACCCGCCTATCAAAAGTCTCAATCAGCACGTTGTAAGTCCGAGAGGGCGGAGTCGCGGGCACTTCCAGCACGAGTCTTAGAAGAGTTGCGTTGGCATTGAGTGAGACGATTTTCGAACCCCCGCCTCGTTCGAAGATGGTGGGAAGAAGGACGACTGAAGCGACCGACGTGGCTTGGCGAGTGCGCGACAACGCCAGGGCTTCTTCAGCCTGAGTTCTCATCCTGTTTTCAAGATCCAATTTTTTACCGAGTTCACTCGAGTCCTGAATTTCCCGGCTGAGCTGCTCGTGCACCTCCTGGACGTTGCGCTCAAGAGTCGCGCGTTGGGCAAGCAATTCTCTCGATTGCCGCCAATAATGGAAAACGACATAAATCGATCCGCCCACGAGTATCAGGAGAATTAGGCCGGCCGTGGCGCTCAAAGCTTTGGGCAGACCTCTGAGACCGCGAGCAATCAAATTCAAGGACACCTGCGACTGAAGCCAGGGCGAAGTTCTCGGTACCACGATCTCGCCGTCATCGAGTGTCCGTTTTCTCCTACGCCTTTGTCTCTCCTCTTTCGCTTCGCGGGCTCTGCGCAAAGATGTAACCAGATCTTCGGTAAACTTTAACTCCCGTTTTTCAACCAGCGACGACTGGAAGAGAAGGTCGGCATTTTTACGTTCTTCGTCCGTGAGCCGCCCTAAAACGTAGTCGTCCACAAGCGAATCTTCCATTACCAGCAATTGAGCAAAGTAGTCGTCGTCGGCCAGAAACCGTTCCTCGACCGCAATTCGCTCTTCTTCCGATAATTGCCCCGACAGAAAGCGAGTGATGAGTTCCTCTGTCTCTTGACTGGGTTCGACACTCATGACTTCATTACATAGATGAAAGTACAGCAGATTAATTTCTTACCTTACTAAGGCGCTTCATGCAATTCTCGACACAAACCTTAAGGGCCACCTTATAGCGAAACACTGTCAACCTCAGCGCATTAATCGTTAACCCCTTCTCGCGAGCAAACTCCTCGCGATCGATGCTGTCCAGGTAATACTCCTCCAGAAACTCACGCTTGTCGGGCGATAACTGGGCCAGGCATAGCGTCCAACAATCTTCTTTCTCTTCCGGTGCAAGATGATCTCGCATTTCATCGATGTCAATCTCAATCCCGCTTTTCTTCTTACGCCTGAGGTATTCATAAAAGACGTGAACCGCGATCGCCCGAACGTAACGATAGGGATGATCGGTAGAGATCCCCTGACCAGACTGGATATTCTTAACCAGTCGAGAGATCGTTTCATCGGCCAGGTTTTCAGGATCTTCGCAACGCTTCCAGGCGAAAAACCTGACCAGCCTCGAACGACAGCGCCGGAAACTTTCATGAGGTGACAAAGCGTCCGGCTCAAGCGCCTGCAGCAACAGGTCAAAGGCGGCAGAGTCGGATTGAGTGCTCATCAAATCAGCAACAGCTAGACGTGGCGAGAATAACCGTCAGCGCCATTCTCCCTGCAAGGTAAAGGCGGACCAGTAATGAGGCACTGCACTCCTGTTCGACCGCCACATCGCAATCTGCGCAGTGCGCAATGCTTTGCTCGGTGCTTCGTGCTGCTTCAACATGGCCAGGTAAAAGTAGCGCATAAACTCCGCGGTGGCGCGATCGTTGATTCGCCAAAGGGTAGCAACTACTCGGGGCACGCCGGCGTACATAAACCCACGAGTCAACCCGATCAAGCCCTCACCGCGCGTTTCCTTTCCGAGAGCAGTTTGGCAAGCGCTCAACACGACCAAATCCGCGGTCACGTTCAGGTTGTAGATCTCGTTGAGCCTCAGAAAACCATTTTGAAAGTGGCCGCTCTGATCGACTAATGAAAGCACAATGCCGGAAAGTTCAGGATGAGAATTATCGAGCAAGGCGTGGGTAGCGAAATGAATTATTTGATAATCACCAATGGCCGGATCGAGCACAGCTTTCAGGTTTGCATCGAACCCGGTGGCCCGCATGACTTTCTGATCATGGGCCAGATCGAGAATGGCCTCAGCTTCTTGCAAACTGAACGGGAGTCTCTCTAAAACGAGTGGTTTATTGTCAAGCTCCAGCTGGACCAACGGTTGGTCCGTCTCAAGGCCGCGCAGCGCCACGACACTCCTCGGGATTTGAGTTTTTGCTTGCACCCGGCTTAGTCGAACACGAGGATCCGTTTTTTCAAATACGGGATCGGCGACGACAGCCAGCATCTTGCTCGCGGCGACGCGACCGCGCAACTCATTTCTCAGGACTGCCAGCGTAGAGATTGAGGGTACCGTGGTGATTTCGTGGTTGACTACGAGCGGAACTCGCAGACCGACTTTCTCGCCATTCGGTTCCGGTAACGCAGAGAAAGGTATGTATTGAAGGATACCGTCGGAGACGATCACCAGACGTTTGTTCGGCAAAAGATGCGCCACGGGCTCAAGCAGAATCTTGCCCAACGCGCTCGCGGCTGCCTGGTAGTCACCACTCGGCGCCGCGGCGCGTCCTTCGATAGTGCGTCATAAAAAACCTTTGCCGAGCGGTTGATCTCGACTCGCGGAGGAAGATTGAAGCTTTCAATTGAGTGCTTGGTGACGGCCCAACCGTAGCTGCGGCCGGTTCCGAGGGCATACTCCAGGAGCAGTGTGTCATCATCAAGCTCTCGCTGAATAGAGGCCAGACTCAGCGGAACTGGCTGCGTCAACGCTGCGTACTTTGGGCTCTCGTGCCTTACTCTCGACTCAATCTCCTCGTATTGGCTCAACAGGCTCTCCACCTCCTGTCGAACCGCAGCCTCGCGTTCGGGCTGCGTCTTACTGCTTAAGAGACGCGTTTGCTCTTCTGCTTTATCGTTGAGTAGCTGTTGTATCCGCCGTTCTTCCTGGAGTAACAGTGGATCGACGCCCTGGCGAATGTCCGTGCGCGCGGCGATCAGGTTTTCCAAAAGAGTTCTGGCCCGGGCGTGCTCGTTTACTTCCAGCGCCAGAGTGGCGTAACCACAGGAACGATCCCGCTCATCCATTCGCATCAGCAGATCGACGTAAAACTCGTAATGCCGATAAACAGTTTCGAGATAAGAGATCCGCAAGCCGGGACTAAAGACTTTCGCGCGCATCTTCTCGATCAACTCGAGCGATCTTTCGATGTCGCGTCGGGCATCGTCCAGCCGGCCCAAATCGCGTTTCGCGCTGGCCAGGTCCTGTAGCGTTTGGACCTCGCCACGACGATCGGCGACGGCCTGCATCAACGATAATGCCTGTTCATAGTTGCCAAGTGCTTCAGCTTTATCACCCGTTTTCTCACTCAGTTTTCCGATCGCCAAAAGGATTAGAGCCGTGCCGCGGCTGTCCTTTACGTCCTGACTTAAAGAAAGCGCCTGGCGATATTGAGCGAGCGCTTCTTGGGTTTGACCTCTGTCCGCAAGAATATTGGCGATGTCTCTTCGGGTGTACGACTCCATCCGCCGATCCTGGACCGCGCGACTGATCGTCAGTTTGCGATCAAGAGATTCCAAAGCACCGTCGTTGTCACCCAACGCTAAACGCACGCGGCCCACGTAACCCGACGTGACGGCGGCGTAGTGCTGGTTCTCGATTGCAACGTAAAGCTCGTACGCCCGGCTGAAGCACTTCAGGGATTGGGGGCGATCGCCCAGCGTGTCGTACAAGTACCCGATGCCGTTCAAAGTAGCGGCTTCGCCGTTTCTATTACCCATGGCGCGGAATATCTTTAGCGCCTGACCATGCAGTTCAAGAGCGGTTTGTTTTTCGCCTTGTTGATTATAGACGCCGGCCAGTGCAGTCAATGTCAAAGCGCGTTTCTGCTGCTCGCCGGTTGACTCCCAGATCGCCAGGGCAGCTTTGTATGAGCTCAGCGCAAGTTCAAGGTTCCCGACGTTGCTTTGGAGATAGCCAAGATTGAGTTCAGTTAATGCCAGCACACTCGGCATGTCAATTTTTTTCGCAATGACCAGGGCGCGCTCGAACTGATCCTGTGCATGCGACACGTCGCTGGCTATCGAGCTCGCTACACCCAGGCAGTTCAACGCCAGTGCCCTCCCCTCGTCAAAGCCAAGGCGCTCAGAAATATCGAGGGCCTGAGAACAATGCGGACCGGCTTGCTTAACATTCGCCATTTCCAGGTAGGCGCCACCGAGTTTTGTGAGAATGACAGCTTCCAATCGCTCGTCTTTGAAATGAACTATGAGCGAAAGTGCCCGGCTGTAGTGCGCAACAGCGCGTTGATAATCGCTCAATAGCGCGGACACGTCGCCAAGTTTTTCGAGGGTCTCTACTTCCAGCGGTGATTCACCGGCGTTGTGAAACAGGCCTTGAGCTTTAGCGTATTTTCTGGCCGCCAGCTTGAACGATTCACTCTTCCACTCGGTTTTTAACTTGTCGGCTTCGGCCGATGTTCGCTGCGCGAGTACCAACGCGCCGAGCGGATGGGATGTTTGTGGACTAACCGCCTGCGCGCAGGTTATCCCGAAGCCGATGGCCAGATACACCAGCACTGCAAAGAGCGCGCTGCCTTGTTTTGCAACTGAATTAAGACAGGATCTCGCCATTTCAGGATCCCCCGTCGAGTGAGAACGATGAATTGCCAGGGCCAGTGCATGGTAATGAAAACCCAAGTGAGTTTCAACGCTTCATGGCCGACCTGAGAGCTATATCGTCCGCTAAAAAGTTTTTTTCGAAAGAACAACTCACCACGAAATTATTTGCCTCGATCCGTCAGATACAAGGCAAGAACAAAACAAATGCCGCGGCCGATAATCATCCTGATAGGAGAACGTACCGCGGTTCATCAATCAACTGACTGAAAGGAGACTCGTAATGATAGAAAAACGAACTAAGGTAGAGGCCTCAAGCACCGACGACGTGCCACGTGTCGGCGGTGAGGATGACTCGCGCTCTTGCGCCACGGACTTTCGCGTCGGCGGCGAGGATGACTCGAGAGAGCTCGTCGACGACCAGCATCGCAACGCTTCTGCGGCTGAAAAAAGCTAACCAATTGTCCTCACCCAGGGCTGGAGCTGAGTCACTGGTGTTCGAGCAACGCACTTTGTTGTTTCTCGAGATTACCCACCAGTGACTCGCTTTGGACCGTAACCAAAGAAAGCAGGATTGTATGTCTGAACCAATCAAGATTCTTTTTCTGGCCTCGAACCCGACGGACATCAGCCGCATAAGAGTAGACAAAGAGTTACGCGAGGTCGACGAGCGTATCAGCCTGGGCACTCATCGCGATCGATTTGACTTGATTCCCCACTTTGCCGTCAGACCGCGCGATCTGCGTCGCGGACTGCTCAAATATAAACCGCAGATCCTGCACTTCAGTGGTCACGGGTCCACCTCCGCGGGGATCGTGCTGGAAGACGACGATGGCAAGACGAAGATCGTGGCCGCGGCCGATCTGGCGGAATTACTCGGCATTCTGAAGGACAATCTTCGGGTAGTTGTCTTGAACTCCTGCTACAGCGCCCTGCAGGCAGGCGGCATCACCCAGACAATCGATTGCGCCATCGGGATGAACGACAAAGTTGGCGATCGCAGCGCGATCATTTTCTCGGCAACGTTCTACGAGAGCCTCGCGTTCGGCCGCAGCGTTGAGGAGGCGTTCCAGCTTGGAGTCAGCGATCTGAAGACCGAAGGTACCGGCAGCGGAAGCATTCCTACTCTGCTGACCAAACAGGGAGTGGATTTGGCGAAAGTCTACCTGGCCGCGGATGAAAAAAAGTCGCCGCCGCGTAAGAAATCCACCGGCTCAGTGCCTGCTGGTAACAAGGTGATCACCCTCACTGATACCACCGTTACCGCGGGCAACGACGTGAATTTTAGCAACTCCTGAGAAGCGGAGAGTTCATTTTGAAATTAGCGGCATCGCTTAAAAGGAATCAAATCGATGACGTGTCCCAAATGTAGTCAAGAGCACGACGAGAGCCAGGATTGCTCAAATGACGAGCTGGCGCCAGTCATCGATCCGAATGCGGCCAAACAGCCGGAGAACAATCCTGCTCCAACAATTTCACCCACTAAGAACGATCAGCCGGCGAGTCTTGGCCACAGCGGAGGCATAAACCTCGATCGTTCAGACGTAAAAGCAGGCCGTGACGTCAATTTTTACCTGAAAGCCATCGCCGCTGCAGATCAGTCGCATAAAGGTGAAGAAGAAAAATCGCTTTATGATTTCGTGAAGCCACTCAGTGCTCGGCCAGAGCGTCACTACCGGCCCTCTCAGGCAGACTTGCAGGAAATGGTTGCGAGCCTGATGAGAGATCAGGTGATTTTAATCAGCTCTTCATACGACGAATATGCTCACGATGCCGCATGGGCAGTCATTGAAGCGATGCCTGACTCGGGTGATCGCTTCAAAGGTCGGCTCGCATTTGAAGACACCGCCGGTAAAGTCGTCGATTTCAGGCCACAGAAACTTTGCGAGCAAAGGCCGGAAGCCGAGCCGCCGATCGTTTTGTTGGTAGACGCGTTTGACAGTCAGGCGACCACTTTCCCCGCCGCGATGCTGGGCCATTACGCGCAAGTCGAGGCGGCCAAACAGGATTTGAAAAACAGCAGGCTCTTCCTCGTCGTGGTCGTTAATCACAAATACGCCACCGAAGAGAAGCTTTCGCAACCGAATCGCTCGTACACCAGCTTCTCGTATTGGAACATTCCATTCCTCGAACCATACTTCAAGAGATGGTTTTCCGATTACGAACAGCTTCTCGCCGAACTGGCGAAACAACGAGCGATGTGGGAGCAGGACGAGTCGATCTTCACGCAGCAAGTGGTCAACTACCAAGCTAACAACGTTCTTCGCGAGGTCATTAACAACGGCGGACCTAAAGATCCGGACAGCTCTGCAGAGTCGATGCTGAAAAAAGCCGGTCCCGTGGAAAAGACTGTCCTTTACACCGCGACCTTCTTCAACGAGATCACTTCTCCTGAGTTCTGCCGGGTTGTGGAATCACTGCTCGGCACGCGCACCATGCCGAAGGACACTCCAGCGATAGGCACAAACGGCGCAACTCCAGTCGGGGCCGGCACTGAAGTCCCGCTACGCCGCATCTGGGATGAAGAAAAAGACGAAATCTTTACGAAACTACTCGTCGAATCAAGCACCGCCACCGACTCGCCGCTAACAGTCAGTCTCTCGGAATTCAACCTTGCAGAACCGTTGCGCAAACTATTTGAAAAACGGCACCGCTTCTATTTGGTAGACCAATTCAAGGCGTTGCAACAGACCGGCATCTTCTTCCACCCGTCGCTGCGACTGGCTAAGAACACCACCCAGCTGGCTATCGACTTGGCCCAGCTCTATCCGGACGAGTTCAACGAAGGCTGGATAATCACACTGGTGATGCGCATCAGGGAGTACTTTTCGCCGCATGGCTCGGACGAAGAACAAGTGGAAGATCCGATGTTTCACTTCTTATCAAACACGCGGTTCGGCGCGTCGACCTTCGCTTTCGCGCGCGTCTCAGAGATTTGTCGGCGCTTCCTGGACTCGCCGCAAAAGATCGTCGTTTCAAACAGCCTGGAATATTTGATGCAGAACGAATACCAGCAGGAAGTTTTTTGGCTGGTCAAGCAACTGAAGTTCAACCTGGAATTCGACGATTGGTATTGGCTGAAGCAATTGCTCCATCGCGGCGATCTCGAAACGAAATATCTTACGTATTACCACATCCTTTCTTATCTCAAGCAGTTGGGCACGCGTGTTTACGACGGGCTCGAAAAGATCGAATCGTGGTTGCCGCCAACCGACCGTTCCAACTTTACGGTCTTCGACACCTTCATCTTTCGAGTGCTGACCAAGTATTGCCTCGATACGATCGATCGCTTCAAGGAGAGGCACTACGGCAAATGGCCCAGCCGCTATGCCTTGTTCACCTTGACTGACGCAGAGACAGCTAGATCAAGATTTGGCTTGCTGGCTAATTGCCTGCTCCACCCCGGAATAGACCGCACTTTAGTAAGCCTCAATATCGATGGCACGCGAATCGACCTGATCGGAATCCTGTTGGCCGAATGGAGCTTCATCCTGCTCGGCACGCCGAGCGTCCCACAGTCGTCTCCCGGGAACGGGAAGGACGACCTGCCTAATAACGAGACGCAAAACTTTACCGCGTCACAGATGTTCGATCTGCTGCTCAAACAATTCCTCAGCCGGCTCGACTCGCAGCAGCGCCTGGAGCTTCTGAAATACTGGACTCAGCTCGATTCAGCACTATTCAAGTTCGGTCATTCACATTCCATCACCGACGAACAGCGGACTGAAATGAAGTGGAAGAGAGTACTGGTGCAACGGCTAGTACGCGAACTCAAGCTCGCTTCGCGGGCGAAACCAATGGCAAGTAACTCCCCTGGTGCAATTCTGACAAGCAGTCATGCATAACGGAGGACGGCATGATTCAAGCAATATCAATCAGCGAAATCATTCGACAGGTATCCGTCAACATCGAGCCAAAGGCTGGTCACGAACAGCGTGTCATAATCAATACCGAAACCGGTCAAGCGGTCCCGGCGCCGAACATTCTCGAGTATGTCTTCGGTAACTTCAGATATTACATGGTTACCAATAACACCAGTCCGCAGAAGGCAATTGCCGGACGCAAGACTGTTAAATACCGGGAAGGAAATGAAGAAATAGTTTTGGTGGTCGACTATAAAGGTGGTTGCCCGCCGGGTTGTGAATCGCAGTTGACCGAATTCTTCTTCAGAACCTCCGGCGCCGACAAAGCGATTGGCGATGGTCTCGGAAAATGGCTGATCGAATTTTTCAACACGAATGGCCGCACGATCGATCAATTCTTCTCAGACAACGACAGCGCATCTCGCGATCTGGCAGCCAAAGCGCTGGCCGAATTCGGCCTGGCCCTCACCATAACCCTCACGGCCGAAGAGTCTAAGAAACCGAAAATTATCGAAATTGGGCCATTACCTCTCACTTCCCGTTTGCTGGGCTCCGATGAGGAAGAAACCCTGTCGATTAAAGCGGAGCTGGAAGCCGATCCACAAAACCTTTTGCGAGCGATGCTGCATCAGAAAACGTCGCTGACGGAAGTCTTTAGAAAAGGCGTGCGGCAATACTTGGCCAGCCGCGTGACGCTTGAAACTTATTATAACGATCTAAACTCCGAACGGGTGAAACAAGGGCTGCGCGACCACCTCAACAGTTTGCTGAAGCAGTATGGCCGTCACGTCGTCTTTGTTTCGTTGAAACCAGAAGGAGCCCGGGTTCCGCCGCCATACAACGGCGAGACAACTATCGAATACAAACATCACGAATGTCCCGAACCGATCAAGCTGAGGATCTCGGTTCTCATGACTCCGCAAGATGCTGCTTGCTACAGAGCGAAGGGTTCACCACAGCTCCCAGGGTGGTTGCAGCAGAACCTCGAAGAGGTCGTCAGGAGGGTGCTATTTGGCTTTTCCTATGTTGATCTGTTGTTGGATTTCCGTCCGGCCAAACAAAAGATCATCGAGGAAATGAACCGCTGTGCGGAATCGATTGGTTACCACATCGAACACCTCATGACGATGATCTCGATGGAGCCCCGAACCTGGCTCAAGGGGTTCGACATCGAGATCAAAGCCACGGATGACAATCCGAATGCGGCGATGTTTGCGACCAGTGTCTCAAGTGTTTACGCCGGTCTAGAGCTGTATCTCACCGCCAGAGTAAAAGACCTGCGCGCGATCAGACACTATCTCACCGCCGACCTGCCGCAGAAGATGAAACAGAAGATCTTCGAACTGGTACAGAACACCCTGCACGCAACAGAGCCGCAGCAGTTCTACAAATACTATCGGGAAGCCGACAAGAAGAAACCCGGCGCCGGGCCTTTTGAACACGAACTACGAGAAAAGATCCGCTACCTGTTGGAATCGGAATTCAACGCCGAAATAATTCAGTTAGTTCTGAAGCCGACCGACACCGATCTGACGGATAAGTTATTCAAGGTCGCCAGGACTTCTCACGACTTCGTCGCTACCAGCGAGATTGGAGCTACACCTGGCGCGCCGAAGATCTCGGTCCACGGCAGCTTCACTGTTGAAAGCGTGAGCTCTGATGGCTGGGAAAAATTTCGCGAACGCGACGTGACTGCGGAGAGGTTGACGAAAAGAGTCAAAGACAGCGTCGCTTCATTCATTAAGCGCACTCCGGAAAGCGCCGCCGCTTTGTCTTCCCCGGCCGCCGTCGTCGAATTGATCAAGCACGCTTTGCAATCAGCGCGCATACTGATCGACGACGAGTTTGGCCTCTGTATCAAGTTGGCGACGATCTCCTGGGACTGGGATGAAAACATTAAAAAGATTGGTCAACTCCGCAACGAGGAAGATCTCGAAGCAATTCATATTAGAATCGCGAGACTGAAAGACAGGCTCCTGGATTATTACGAACACAACGGCAGTCAGGAAGAAATAGACGAGACCAGGGCCTCGATCGAGCGTCTGGCCGCGATGATGCCGGCGAGCCTCGCGTCGAGTGTCGGTTACCGACAGCTGCCCGAGCCGCCGAGTGTTAAGGAGCTGTCTTCCGGAGAACTTGATACTGAACCATCCGCGATAGGTCGAAGGTCATGAACCTGGAGTATTGCAATCGTGAGTGCTGTTCGTTGTCTTCCCATCATCGGAGTCAACGCGAAAGTTAGTTGGTGATGTCTTAATTTGTCATTCGGGAGTTTTAATCACGTTGCTTGACTATTGATCGCCTCAAGCAGATCGTAGACGTCAGGGCAGAATCCGAGTTCTTGAATCTCTGCGACGCTTGTTGAGCATGTGGTACATAATCTTAATCAGCCACGCCCGACAGTGGGTCCTCCCTACAGAAACGCGGGTTCGGAAAAAGTGCAGGAGCATACCGATTGCAGACCGCACGCCTAATCGACTATCCATTGGTAAGGGCCACCGTGCGCATGGATAAATCCGGCGTGCCGCAACTTGCGCTTATCGATCGCCAGAATGCAGGCGGCTGTTGAAGCCGGCGATCCGGATCAAGCGATGGTCGCTGAATTGACCGAACTGGCTAAGGCGCTAGCACAAGAATCAGACGCTATTCCTAAATAACACAAGACTAAGATCGGCCAGCAGAAGAACACGGCCGTCCCGCATGCTGGGGCCAAGGCATCCACGTTGCTACCAAGATCAGCAGCCGTCGCGAATAGGGCCGAACAATCCCTGTTCACGTTCGCTTACCCGACATCGATCTGTTCGGAAAGTATCGAACCAAAACACAAGGTTTCAGGGAGGGAAGATGTCTACCGCAACTCAAACAGACAGCCGGCAACTTGATAAATCCAGCGATGCCTCGCCCGAGCAACTTCTCGATCAATTGCTCCTCTTTGAACCGGTTCCCGCGCCATTCATCAGCATTTATCTTGACGCGCGCACGAACGAAACCGGTCAGCGCACCTTTCTGCCGTTCGTGCGCAAACAATTGACCGAAAAAGGCCGAACCTATGCGGCCGATTCTGTGGAACGGGCGAGCTTTGAAGAGGACTTCGTCAGAATCGTTCGCTACCTCGAAGATGAGATCGAACCGTCCTTGCAGGGATTGGCTATCTTCGCGTGTTCGGCCGCCAAAGATTATTTCCAGGCCGGCCAGTTTCGCGCGCCATTTGCGCGCAATCAGCTATTCGTGCTCGAGCGGCCGCAAGTGTATCCATTGGCCAGGCTGATCGAAAGATACCGGCATTATGCCGTGGTGCTCGCCGATACAAACCGGGCACAAATATTTGTGTTTAGCGCCGGCGAGACGATTCAAAAGGATGAGATCGAGAACGTCAAGACCAAACATGCGAAGGTCGGTGGATGGTCGCAAGCGCGTTATCAGCGTCACGAAGAAAACTATCACCTGCATCATGCGAAAGAAGTCGTCGAGCATTTGGAGCGCATCGACGAACAAATCGATCACATCATTCTGGCGGGCGATGAAGATGTGGTCATTCCATTGTTGCGGGAGCAGATGTCCAAAGATCTTTCGGATAAAGTGATCGATACTCTGAGTCTGAATATCGATACTCCGGAACACGAACTACTGCAAGAATCGCTGAAAGCATTTCACGCAAATGACTCCCTGACGGACATGCAAAAGGTCGAGAAGTTCCTGGGCGAATTTCGTGGCGACAATCTGGCCGTGGCCGGCGTTCCGGATACGCTGGCCGCCTTGTCAAATGGCCAGGTCGAGGAGTTGGTCATCGCCTCGTCCACACAGCGATTGAAATACGACGAGGCGGAGGTAAAGAAAGTACTCGAAGCGTATCAGGCAATCGCAGAGGGGCCGGAAGTACTCAATGAGAAGTCGATTGCTGATGAACTGGTGCGGCGGGCGCGGCAGCTTTCCGCAGCCCGCGTAACTTTTATCGAGGATGCGACACGCCTGGAACACGTCGGCGGAGTTGGAGCGCTGCTGCGTTACCGAATCTCAGACGAAAGCGCCGCGCCTTACAGTTCCGGTGATGGGCCATCTCGTTCCGAAGCGCTGGTTCAGAACGCCTAACCAAAGGAAAACATCATGTCAGACAAACACCGCGCTAAAAAAGATCACGAGCGAACGAATAAAAAGAATAAGGCTATGCGCGAACGCGAGAACGCGCGCGTGCAGGTGGCGGCGCCCAAGCATCAGGCGAAGGACGAATCGAACTTGACTGACTCTCGACCAGGGCCGTCGAGATAATCAATCAAGCGGGTTATCAAGGGAGACGGGTTATGGGTGAGCAACAATCACAGAAACGCGGACTGGCTTCAGAAAGTCAAAAGGAACAGCGGGCGCGCGATGCCTACGCGCCGATTCCGCCGAGTAACGCGGTGGCGGGCGCTTTTGGCGACAACGATCCGGCGGGGTTGACCGATCAGGAACAGGCCATGGCGCTCGATGAGAAACGCCGCCGGCAACCAGACGCGGAAACAACTTAGGACGCTCGCGCCAGGCCTCTTGCACCGTCCAGAGAGATCGATTTTTTTAGCTGGTTGTGTCGCCTTTAGATGACGGAGTGACGTCAGCCAGTTTGGCGCTTGCCTCAGCGGCGCCTCTCATCGCGCCGGCGGCGGCGCCTTGAAGCACCTTGCTCGCAACCTTCTGCGCTTTCTTCAGAATAGACTTTGAAGAGATCTTTGGCAGCTTCTTGGCCGTTGATTTCTTGCCACCCTTTTTCTTCCCGCTCTTCTTCGCGCCACTGGATTTCCTGGCGGTTTTCTTTGTCGATTTCTTTGACGGCATATCGTCCTCCCTGATTTTTTTGACCAAAACTTACCGCTGCTAATCGGCTGATTCTACTTCTTTCGGGCTACCCGCTTGCTCGCCGCTTTTGACGACTTTCGCTTACGAGATGTCTTCTTCTTGGCCGGACGCTTCGTGGTCTGCTTCATCTGCGTTAGCAACTCAGAGAATTCAAACCCGAACAGCTCTTTGAGCTTTGCATCAAGAGCAGGCAGAACCATCGCGTTGCCTACCGTCGACAGTTCTTCCACCATGCTGTCGGCAAAAGCTACCAACGCCGTGTGCTTGCCGCCTTTCGTATTCTTGTGTGCGTAGCCGACGGTGTAGCCCAGCGCAAATCCCGCAGACAGCGCGCCCAAACTCCAAACCAGAGGTTCATTCTGAAACTGCTCGCGATAATCGAGGACGCCCGAGACCGTTCTCTTCACCGCCCGCACTTCCTGATCAACCGTTTCCTTAATTTCGCTTACGGTTTCACTCAGCGATTCACGGGTCTGCTCCATCTGGCGTTGCAGCTCGCGTTTGCTCGGCTCGTCATTCGCCTCAGGTTCTGAGCGGTTCGCGCCTTCTCTTTTTGCCATCCAACTACTCCGACGTCATTTATGATTACTTCACTTCGGTCTGTAACCACTCTTTGTCCCGTTCAAGTTCAGCGACGGTCCGCCGCGGCACGATGCCAACCCTGGCTAAACGGTTCTTTGAAATCACGATCGCGACGCCGCCGCCAATCAGGTAAACCAGTGAAGTGATAATGAAGCCGAGGGCGTAGCGAACCGGCTGACTGAGATTCGAACTCGCGAACACGGTCGACACCAGAAAAGCTATCGCCACGTTCAGCAGGGCAAATCCCACCGCGACGACCACCCCGCCGATAATCATCGTTACCGCGCCGCGAGCGTAGATCGTGACTTCTTCCTTAAGTTCTACTCGCAATAGCGCCAGTTTGGTATCAAACAACTGCGTAAGCTCATCAGCCAGTTTGGCAAATAAAGCCGGCAAGCCTTCCGGCTGCTGCTCGCGTCTGGCTAATAAATTACTCTCGCTCATTGCTCGCTTCACCCAGATAATTGAAGCGCCTGTGCTTCAGAAGAATTTTGTGGCGCAAAATCGAACGGTTTCTAGATTCGAGCAGGAGTGAGCAATAGGAGTGCCAGCGTCGGAGAATTGCGCGAGTTAATTGCTATCGGTCGCCCCCCGTAAACCATGACGCGACCAGCGCGACAGCCGCGAGTGACATCGCCAACGTCGTGGCCCAGCCCACGATATTCAGGACAACTCCGTTGGTATGCTGCTTCATAATCTTCTTCTGGTTTCCAATCAACATGATGAGGATCAATAAGGGCGGGGCCAGCAGACCATTAATCACCGCAGCCCAGAGCAGCGCGCTAACCGGGTTTATGCCGAGAAAGTTAATCTCAATCGCGGCCGCGGTAGAGATGGCCAGAATCCAATAGAACTTCTTCGCCTCGTCCGGTTTATTTTCCAGCCCATGCTTCCAGCCGAAGACTTCAGCCAAGGCATAGCCACTGGAGCCTGTCAGAATCGGGACTGCGAGAAAGCCAGTTCCAATCAGTCCCAGGCCTAAAAGAAACTTCGCGCCCGCACCGGCGAGAGGCTTGAGCGCTTCGGCGGCATCGGTAGCGGATTGAATGTTCGTCTTGCCGGCCTTGAATAGAGTGGCAGCGGTGGTGAGGATAATGAAGTACATCACGACATTCGAAAACAACATGCCAAAGAGGACGTCCCACCCGCGCTTCTTAAGCTGTGCTTTGGTTGTTCCCTTGCGATCCGCAATCGCCGTCCGGCCAATGCGCTTCTCTTCTTCGATCTCCTGACCGGTCTGCCAGAAAAACAGGTAAGGCGAAATGGTTGTGCCCAGGATCGCGGTGGCTGTCATCAGGAATTTATGGTCAAAAGAGATCGCGGGAATGAATGTTCCCCTGAGGACTTCGGAGGCGCCAGGTCGAGTGAAAAACGCGGTGGCGACATAAGCGAATAATGCCAGCGTCAACCACTTGAATACTCGCTCAATCAACGAATAACTTCCCCAGAATTGCAGCACGACAATCAGCAGTGCTACGGGAATGATCATTGCCGGAATCGGTATCGGCGCCAGCATGTTAATCGCCGCCGCGATTGCCCCGATGTCCGCGCCCGCGTTGATGATGTTCGCGACCACCAGCAACAACACCGCGGGATAGAGCAGCCAGCGGGAGTAATGCTCCTTTAATACGCCGGCCAATCCCCTTCCCGTGACCATGGCAATTTTGGCGCAGATGAATTGAATGGCCGCCATCATCGGAAAGGTAACGAGCGCCAACCAAAGCGTGCTGAATCCCGTGGCAGCTCCGGCAATGGCATAAGTGCCGATGCCTGACGGATCATCGTCAGAGGCGCCGGTGATGAAACCTGGTCCCAGGATGCCGAGCAGTCTTCGCACTGGGTTTGATGATTTTGATTGCTGTTTTTCTTTAGACATCTGCTCGTCATCCGGTGCTAATCGACACCTGAGATTCGTCAACCTCGATCTTCAAGAGATCGCGTTTCCTCTCAATCGCAAATTGCATATTGAAAAACAACAGCATCGAGAGCACCTGTATTTTTAGCGAACATGACGGGGACGGCTTGTACCACAAAGAACAGGTTCGACCGGCCGCGGAAAAACGCGGCAAGTCGAATACCCAGCCGAAAACAACGGTTAGTTAGAGGATAAATTTCGTCGTCTCGTTTTGTAATCGGGCCAGGAGACCGAGGCACTCTGTTTGCTCTTGGCATTGTCGCAGGCGAACAATCGGCAAGCATTCGAACGGAAGTGCGAAATGCTTTACGTCATAAATAAACTGGGCAAAGCCGATCCAATTGCTTGATTGTTCCGCAAAACTTCCGGTACGTTTGTAGCCGATATTGCCTGCGAATCTGAGGCTGATTGCCGTCTGGCCGAATAGTCCCACGCCGGCCTGTCTCAAAACAACTTTTTACCCGGGGGTCTCACTGTGTCTACGGAACAAATGCACACCAATGTCTCGAAGATGTTCGATGAATCGGTCTTCGATCGGCTGGCTCGGCGACTGGATCAAGTATCTCCGGCTCCCGAAACCGAACAGCCGGATCTGCTCTGTTTTTCTCACTTGCGCTGGGAGTTCGTTTATCAGCGTCCGCAGCATTTGCTGACACGGTGCGCCGGCAAACGTCGTGTTTTCTTCGTCGAGGAACCTGTTTTTGGTAATGGCTCGGTTTCGCTCGAGATTAGCGAGAGTACTCGCAATTTATTTGTGGTCGTACCACACCTGCCTGACGGTTTGCGCAGCGAAGTTGCCACCACGGCGGTGCTCAAAGAAATGATTCACCGGATGATTCGCGATTATCAGATTCGCGAATACATCTGTTGGTATTACACGCCCATGGCTTTGGACTTCACGCGCGGCCTGACCCCGGCCGCTGTTGTTTACGATTGTATGGACGAGCTCTCGGCATTCAAAGGAGCACCCGAGGCTCTTGGTCTACGCGAGCGAGAACTTTTCAAAATCGCGGATCTCGTTTTCACCGGCGGGCAGAGTTTGTATGAAGCCAAGCGACATCAACATCACTCAGTGCACGCCTTTCCGAGCAGCATCGATCGCGAACACTTCATGCAAGCCCGCCGGCCACTGGTTGAACCAATGGACCAGGAAGCTATTCCGCATCCGCGTTTAGGGTTCTTTGGCGTGATCGACGAACGGTTTGATGCAGAGCTGGTGAGGCAGGTGGCGACGATGCGTCCTGACTGGCAGTTAGTGATGATCGGGCCGGTAGTCAAAATTCATCCTGACACGTTACCCAGACTGCCGAACATTCACTATCTGGGCGGCAAAACTTATCAGCAGTTGCCGGCATATATTTCCGGATGGGACGTCGCCTTGTTGCCGTTCGCACAAAACGAATCGACCCGCTTTATCAGTCCCACGAAGACGCCGGAATACCTGGCGGCCGGCAGACCAGTCGTGTCGACACCCATCCGCGACGTTGTGAGCCCTTACGGTGAACTGGGGCTCGTCATCATTGCCAACAACGCGGCCGAGTTTGTTGCCGCCGCTGAAGCAGCATTACAGCAGAAGAACAATCCATCGTGGCTCAGTCAGGTCGATGCTTTTCTCGCTGACATGTCGTGGGACGAGACGTGGTCTCAGATGTGGCAATTGATTTCCAATACCATGAACGAAAAATCGAAGGCGAAGATCTCCGCCGCAGCCGAACAGCAGGTCTCTACCGCAACCGAAGGGTTTGGCGCAGGCATCGCCGCATAACATCAGAAAGGATTCCTCAATGTTCGATTACCTCATCGTTGGCGCAGGGTTCGCGGGCAGCGTTCTGGCTGAACGTCTTGCCCGCGGCTCAAACAAAAAAGTGATTTTGTGTGACAAGCGTCCGCACATCGGCGGCAATGCTTATGATCATTACAACGAAGCCGGCATTCTGGTCCATAAGTATGGCCCGCACATCTTTCATACGAATTCGCGCGAAGTATTTGAATATCTTTCGCGCTTCACGGAATGGCGTTCTTACCAGCATCGCGTCCGCGCGTGTGTCGACGGCCAAATTGTCCCGATTCCCATTAACCTCGACACCATCAATTCACTCTATGGCCTGAACCTGACCTCTTTCGAAGTGGCCGACTTCTTCAAGAAAGTCGCCGAGCCGATCGAACACATCAAGACTTCGGAGGACGTGGTAGTCAGCCAGGTCGGCCGAGAGTTATATGAAAAATTCTTTCGCAATTACACTCGCAAACAATGGGGACTGGATCCGTCGGAACTTGATTCGAGTGTGACTTCACGCATTCCCACGCGCACCAATCGTGACGATCGTTATTTCACTGATACTTACCAGGCGATGCCTTTGCACGGCTTTACGCGCATGTTTGAGAACATGCTTGATCATCCGAACATCAAGGTGTTACTGAATTGCGATTATCGCGAGATCGAAAAGGAGATTCCGTTTCGTGAAATGATTTATACCGGACCGGTCGATGCCTTCTTCGGCTATTGCTATGGCAAGTTGCCGTACCGCTCGCTCGAGTTCAAGCATGAAACGCATAACATGCAAACGTTCCAGTCGGCTCCGGTGATTAATTATCCGAATGAACATCTTTACACGCGGGTGACCGAGTTCAAGTATCTGACGGGCCAGGAGCACGCGAAGACAAGCATTGTCTATGAATTCCCGCGGAGCGAAGGCGACGCCTATTATCCGATCCCGCGAAAGGAAAACACGGTCCTGTACGCGAGGTACAAGGCACTCGCCGACCGCACGCCGGGAATTTATTTTGTGGGCCGGCTGGCCACCTACAAGTATTACAACATGGATCAGATCGTAGGGCAGGCGCTCACCACTTATGCAAAGATGACGAGCTCTACGCGCAAAGACGCTCTCGTGTTAGCGCACGGATCGAATGGTAATCACAAAGTGTCGCCGGCACCTGCGGTGGCGGTCGAATTAGCGCTCAAGACCGGGCATGATCAAATACCAAAAGCTGTTTGAGAGTTTTTTTCTCGGCGGCTTTGAATGTTCCACGCATCGACTGGCCACCGGAAAACGCCTTGATGAAATCGCGGCCACTCAGCATGATCGCTTCGCGCGTGAGGACTATGTGCGATTGCAGCAGATCGGAATTCGCACGGCGCGAGAGGGATTACGCTGGCACCTGATCGAAAGCACTCCGGGCCATTACGATTTTTCCAGCTGGCTGCCAATCTGGCGCGCGGCCCAGGCCACGCGGACGCAGACAATTTGGGACCTGTTTCACTATGGCTGGCCGGATTGGCTGGATATTTTCGAGCCGCGGTTTATCGATTCCTTCGCGCGCCTGGCGCGTGAGTTCGCCCGCCTTTGGCGCAACGAAACGGATGACCTCCTGCTGGTTGCTCCCATCAACGAAATTTCCTATTTTGCCTGGGCCGCCGGAGAAAGCGCCATCTTGAATCCGTTTTGCACGAGACGCGGCGATGAATTGAAGGAGCAACTGGTGCGCGCGACAATCGCGGCCACCGAAGCTCTGTGGGAAGTCGATGCACGCACCCGCGTGGCCCAGATCGAACCGTTGATTAACGTGCTGGCTCTCGATTCGCACGATCAGGAATTGACGAAGGCCGCCGATGATTATCGCCTTTCGCAATTCCAGGCCTGGGACATGATCAGCGGCCGCATCCGGCCCGATCTTGGCGGCGCCGAAAAATATCTGGACATCATCGGCGGCAATTACTACGTTCACAATCAGTGGATCCTCGGCGGCTCGTTCATCGATCCGGATCATCCGCGCTATCGTCCATTTCGCAAAATGATTGTTGAGCTGTACGAACGCTATCGGCGTCCTTTTTTTATTGCCGAGACGGGAATTGAGGACGAGCGGCGGCCGAGTTGGTTTCGTTACGTCTGTGGCGAAGCACTCGCGGCCGCGCAGCAGGGCGTTCAGCTCGAGGGCATTTGTCTTTATCCGATCGTTAATCATCCGGGCTGGGTTGACGAGCGGCACTGCTATAACGGACTGTGGGATTACGCCGACGACCAGGGCCACCGGGAAATCTACCAACCGCTGGCGGATGAATTAAGGCGGCAGCAGGAAATATTCCAGGAAGTTTACGAGGACAAGGTTGAAGTCTGACGCGACGAAGGAATGGGCCATGTTCGCCGCTGATGAGACAGTACCTGGAGCGGTAGCGATCGGTCAGTCAAAAGAATTGCCACTAGCTTCGCTAGTGGATCGGGAGTGTATAAACCTCGGGCTTTTGCCGAATTCTTAAGTTTCCACAGAGTGGTCTTCGTGAATTCGGCTAAAGCCAATTTGATTTTTGATTAGAGATCCACTAGCTAGAAGCTGGTGGCAATTAAAGCCCGATCAGAGATCCACTAGCTTTAGCTAGCGGCAATCAAAGCCGGGCCGAACGCTTAACGATGGCTGAGGCTGGAAAGTTACCGCGACCCGAGTATCCTCGCCCGCAGTTCGTGCGAGACGAATGGTTGAATTTGAATGGCGAATGGGAGTTCGCTTTCGACGATCCCAACCAGGGCCTCGAAGAAGGCTGGCACGATGGCCGGAGGTTGCCGCAGAGCATCACTGTTCCGTTCGCTTATCAAACCGAACTGTCCGGCATCAACGATAAATCGATCCACCAATGTGTTTGGTACGCGCGTGACTTCGAAATCCCCGAAGGATGGCGCGGTCGCGAAGTGTTGTTGAACTTCGGCGCGGTCGATTACTCGTCGGTGGTTTGGATAAACGGCCATGAAGTCGGACACAACCAGGGTGGTCACGTTCCGTTTCAGTTTGATATCGCGCCTTATCTTCGACCGGGAACAAATCGGCTCACGCTGCGAGTTGAAGACGCGCAGGATCCGCAACAACCGCGCGGCAAGCAGTCGCACACGGGCCTGCCGGGTGAAATCGATTACTACTGTACGACGGGAATTTGGCAGACGGTGTGGCTTGAGCCGGTACCTTCCATCCGGATCGAAGAACTCCGCATCACTCCCCACGCTCATCGCAACCTGTTGGAGCTGCTGGTTTATCTGCACGCTCCATCGCTCGCCTGGCGCATTGAAGTCGATGTCACCGAAGACGGTAAGCGCGTAGCCCGCGCGGAAACACAGACAGCCGTCGCGACCGGGCATCTCGCCATCAACATTCCTTACGCGAAGCTCTGGTCGCCGGAATCGCCGAACATCTACGATCTCACCGTCCGATTGTTTGAAGGCGATCATTTGCTGGATGAAGTGAGGTCATACTTCGGATTGAGAGGAATCGAGCTGCGCAACGGCCAAATCTTGCTGAACGGAACGAGCACTTATTTAAAGATGGTCCTGGATCAGGGCTATTGGCCCGATGGCTATTTGACTGCGCCGTCTGACGAAGCTTTGCAAACAGACATCGGCTGGGCCAAGACGTTCGGATTCAATGGCGTGCGCAAACATCAGAAGATCGAAGACCCGCGCTGGCTTTATTGGTGTGACAAGCTCGGCATGATCGTCTGGGAAGAAATGCCTAACGCGCGCGAGTGGTCCGTCCATGCGGAAGAAAAACTGTCAGCGGAATGGCAACGCGCGGTGCGGCGTGACTACAACCATCCCTGCATCATTGCCTGGGTCCCGGTGAATGAAAGCATGGGTTTCCCGGGATTGACGCAAGAACACTCCGGCCAGTACGCCTTCATCGAAAGGATGGTGCGCGCGACGCGCCGGCTGGATGCCACGCGGCCGGTGATCGACAACGACGGCTGGGAGCATACGGACATCGCCGATATCTGCGCGATTCACGACTACTCGCACTCCGCCGCAGAACTGCATCAACGTTACGAGCGGACGATGGCGGGCAAAGGACTTCCGGCTACGGTTTGGATCGGGAAAAAGCCGGTGTTCGCGCGCGGCTCAAAATATCGCGGGCAGCCGATCGTGTTATCCGAAGTTGGTGGGTTCCTGAGTATCCCGCAAAATATTCCAGCCGAACAGCGGGACGTTCTCTATCGTTATTATGGGTCGTTCCAGGACGCGGAAGAGCTTATCGCCAAGTATCGAGATCTGATGAGTGGGATTGCGTCATTAAGTTTCCTCGCAGGCTTTTGCTACACGCAATTGACGGACATTGAACAGGAAATCAACGGTCTGCTGACCTATGATCGACGGCCCAAGGTTCCAGCGGAAAAAATCGCAACCATCCATCGCGAGTTATTCGGTGCGCGACGCTAACTCACAGATGATCTAACCTACCACCGTCGATCCTCACCTGCGCGCCTTGCACAAACGCCGCATCATCCGAGGCGAGAAATGCGATGACTGCCGCGACGTCTTCGGGTTTGCCGACGTCGTTTGTTTCAATTTTCTCCTGTCCCGACTTGACGTTCGGATTGTTCCAAAGCATCGGCGTATCGACCGCCCCCGGCAGGATAACGTTCACGCGAATTCCTTTCGGCTTGCCTTCCAGTGCCGCGGACCTGGTCAGCGAAACCAAAGCTGCCTTCGCCGCCGCATAAGGGGCCACCAGCGGCTCAGTCTCGACCGCATGAATACTCGAGACGTTTACGATCGCGCCGCCATCCTTCATGTGCAGAAATGCCTGCCTGATGAAATAAAAAGCGCCGAGCAAATCCACGCGTAAAACTCCCAGCCAATTTCCAGTGGTCAGGCTTTCGATCGGCGAGAAGACCATCAGACCGGCATTGTTTACGATCACGTCGAGCCGTCCGAACTTTTCCAGGGTTTGCGCGACGGCAGCTTCGACTTGCGATTCTTCGGCAACATCGCAGGCCGCAGCCAGCGCGTCCGGCGCGCCGGCCTTGCGGACTTCGTCGGCGGCTGCCGCTGCCTGCTCTGGATGCAAATCGGCAATCACCACGCGTGCACCTTCACTGCCGAAGCGCTTCGCCGCGGCCAATCCGATGCCGCTGGCACCCCCGGTGATGATTGCCACCCGATCGTCAAATCTCATCGTTCACTTCTCCTCGTCGGCATTCGCGGGTGCAGTAGACGGCGTGTTGCGTTCCTCCGCAGCTTCGACACGTTTTTCTACCGCCCATTCCTTCTGACTGTCCTGCGGCAACACGACCGGCACTCGCAAACAGACGCTCTGTGTCGGCAACACCTCGCGCCACTCTTCCATCAACTGCTTATAGGCCTTGCCCACCGGGCGCATCTTTCGATCCATATCGTAGAGACCCACGGGAGTAACGCGATTGTTTTCTTCGCGCAAGGCCGTGTCCCAATCCATTTGGTCCGTCAGCGAATACCAGGTGAAGCCGACAATGGGAATCCCGTCATTGCGCACTCGCAGCACATTGGCCCATTCTTTCCACAACCAGTTCGTGGCTTCGTCGCCGTTCGGCCCCTCCACGACGTTCGTCTCGGTATGCATCACCGGTAACTTATAGCGGTCATAGTATTGCCAGGTAATTTCGTAATAACCGAAGACCTCGCCGGAAGGCCGCGTAGAACCATCGCGAGCCACGCGATGCTCGTTGGTGATGTAGTAGTCGTTGCCCATGATGCTGTGCTGTTTAAGATTATTGTCGAGAAAGAAGTGGTACTCGTCGCGAGTCATGCCGTTATCCATCAAGTACTCGTACATCTCGGAATCGACCCGGCGGCCATAATTGAGATCGAGCGAAAGAAACCGCTCGGCGTTCATGATTTCAGCCGGTTTAATCGCATCCGGGTTCTCGGCGTGGTAGTACTCGGTCGATTCGCTTTGGATAAAAATGGCGTCCGGGCGCACTTCGAGGACCGCCTCCATGGCCAGCACATTCGCCTTCACAATGTGCTTTAGCGCGTTAACGAAATTCCGATCACCGCTTAATTGCTCATTCCACCAACCATAGCGCGCCGAGAATAAAGCGCAGATGTACATCTCGTTGATGGGCGTATAGAGCTGCAGCCATGGATATCGCTGCGCGAAGGCGGACGCGTACTGGGCAAACAGTCTGGGATAATCCGGATTCTGAAAGTTGCCCATCCAATCGGGCACGCCGAAGTGGCAGAGATCGGTGATGGGTACGATGTTTCGGCGGCGCAATTCCTCGAAGGCCAGATCGCAGAACGACCAGTCGTATTTGTTAGGGCCGGCAAAAACGCGATAGAGCGGCACGCCATAACGGAGAAACCGAATCCCCATCTCTTCGACGAGCTCGAAATCTTCCTGCCAATGATCGTAGTGGTGGCACTTCTCGCACTCATCGATGCGAGTCCGGCCATTATCGATCGTCGGCGAGCTGTTCTCGATGCCGGTAGCGAAAATGAAGGACGGAGAAACTCTTCCCATACGGAAACTTTGGCACGGCCCCAGTACTAGCGGGTGACGAAATGATTGAGTGAGAGTTGAAACATATTCGCGTTACCTAACAAATATCAATCGGAAGGTTCCGGCTCATGCCCTTTCCTGTTTAGCTGAACAATCGCTTACTTTCGGAACTCGATTCACTTTGGCTCATGACGACCTTAGTGCATTCGTTTGATCGTTCCTCGATTGAAACTCGATTACTTACTCGCTGAGCCGGGCTCTGCTTGCCTGCGATGCTGCTCGGCCAGGGTCTCTGAAGGCGTAAAGAGCGCGGCCGTCGACATCACTTTATTCTTGAAGCCGGTAACGATGTCGCCCTCGCCGCTCATCATCGCTTCATATCCCTGCTTCGCGACATCCGCCGGATCATCTTTGTTCGCTTGGCCAAGTTTTGTGTCCACCATGTGGGCGCGTTCAAAGAATGGCGTTTCAGTGCCACCCGGCATGAGGCAGGTAACCGTCACACCCGTGTCTTTCAACTCACTGCGGAGCGCGAATGAGAATGAGTCGATGAAAGCTTTAGTCGCGTTATAGGTGGCGTTGAAACTTCCGGGTATGAAACCGGCGATCGAGCCGGTAAATAGAATTCGACCCTGTCCGCGCGAGCGCATGTCCTTTCCGATCTTGTGGACCAGATAAAGCGTACCCGTAATGTTGGTATCGATCACGTGTCTGATGTCGTCAAAATCCTGATCGAGAAAAGCCCCGCCTAACCCACGACCGGCATTTGCGAGTAGCGCGTCGACGGGCCTTCCCTTGATCGCCTCGTAGAGTTTGTCCACACCTTCGACGGTAGCGAGGTCTGCTTCAATCGCTTCGACTTCCGCACCGAATTGCTTGAAGTCTTCGGCTGCTTGTTTGATTTCAGGCTCGTCAGCGACAACCAACAAATCGAATCCATCTTGCGCGCAGCATTTTGCAAGTTCATAGCCAATCCCGGTCGATGCTCCGGTCACAACCGCTAATTTTCCCGAATGGTCCTTCATGATGACTCCCTGCTGAATGAAAATAGTCGCTATCAGTATTCACTTCCGGATGGGCGCGGTGAGCACTGACGGATCACCTGATCTCATCGGAAAGGCGGATATCTAACTGCTAAGAACGCGCCGCCTGGGTCTGCTCACGTCCTCGCGCAACATCGAATGTCACCTCAACGGAAGATCGGATATCAGCCTTCAGCACGGTCTGCATCTGCCGTAATGCACTCTCGTTGTCTGCCCGGCTTATCGAAGCGGTACAGTCGGCGGGAATTACCAGCCGGTAGTCCCGCATGTATGCATCATTGGCGGTGAACAGAACACAATTGTTCCCGGCTATGCCGGTGAGAATTAGTGTGCGCGCTCCGAGATATTCGAGCAGAAGATCCAGCGTGGTGAAAAAAAAGCCGGAGTGCTTTGGCTTGAGGACGAAGTAATCTTCCTCATCAGGTTTCAATAGTTCCGCGATCGGTTTTCCACGAACACGATCATGCAGACAGTGTTCTACAATTTTTTTGAAGTCTGAGCGCCAACGTCCAAAATTATCGTTTGCATAGATAACGGGGACCTTGGCGGCGCGCGCGCGTTCTTTTAGTCGAGCTATGTTCTTCGCGACCGGCAAAGCGTTACTAAGTAGTTCGTCGCCCCCTTCGAATTCAAGATCGTTGATGACGTCTATCAATAGCAGGACGACTTCGGACTGGTCGGGAGCATTGCCATGTAAATCGCTGTTACTCTTCATCGGCCTCAATTCCACGTTGGCTTTAAGACGACCTTGGTGCAGTCGTTTTGATTGTTCCTGAACGTCTCATAGCCATTGGGCGCTTCGCCCAGAGTCAGGCGATGGCTGATCACAAACGAAGGATCGATCTTGCCGTCCTGAATCAGCTTGAGCAGCGGCCGGAGATACTTATGCACGTTGGTTTGGCCCATCTTGAATGTCAGGCCTTTCGAGAACGCAGCGCCAAATGGAAACTTGTCGAGGAATCCACCGTAGACTCCGGGCACTGAGATAGTGCCGCCCTTGCGGCAAGCACGAATCGCCTGGCGCAACGCATGCGCGCGATCAGTCGCGAGATAAAGCGCGGTCTTCGCGCGATCGTAAAGCGCGTCGATCGTCATGCCGTGGGCTTCCAGGCCGACACAATCGATGCAGGCGTCAGGTCCCATGCCGCCCGTCATCTCGGTCAGTTTTTGATAGATGTGTTCGTCGTCGAAGTTCAGCGTTTCTGCTTTGCCTTCCGCGGCAGCCATGCGTAAGCGCGCCGGAACATGATCGATGGCGATGACCCTCTCCGCGCCGAGCAGGTAAGCGCTCTTAATCGCGAACTGACCGACCGGGCCGCAACCCCACACCGCTATGGTATCGCCGGGTTGGATGTTGCAGTTTTCGGCGGCCATGTAGCCGGTGGGAAAAATGTCGGAAAGGAAAAGCACCTGCTCGTCGCTTAATTCATCCGGGATCTGGACTGGGCCAACATCAGCGAAGGGCACGCGCACATACTCTGCCTGGCCGCCCGAGTAACCGCCCATCATGTGCGAATAGCCGAAAAGTCCTGAGCCCGAGAATCCATACAACGTCTCGGCGGTCGCAGCGTTAGGATTGCTGTTGTCGCAAGCGGACCAAAGATCGCGTTTGCAAAAAAAGCAATTCCCACAGGCAATCGTGAACGGGACGACGACGCGATCGCCTTTCTTCAGGTTCTTAACTGCGCTTCCCAGCTCGACGACTTCACCCATGAATTCATGGCCCAGGATGTCGCCTTTCTCCATCGTCGGAATGTAGCCGTCGTACAGATGAAGGTCGGAACCACAAATCGCGGTCGACGTAATCTTCAAGATTGCGTCACGCGGGTTGATGATGCTCGGATCCGGCACGCTAAGGACTTGAACGTTCTTCTTACCTTCCCAGCAAACCGCTTTCATTTTGATCTCCTAAGCTATGCGGCTTGAGTCTGCGCCGCTTCTTTCTCTTCGTTCAGCGTTTCCGCAGTCTCGACCGCGGGCACGGTCGATTCGGATTCATCGATCTGCGCGCGCCCGGAGGTTTGGCCATCGATCGTTGCAATTTCGCCGGCTTCCATTAATTGCTTGAGCCGTCGCAGATCTTCTTTGATCAATTGTTTGGGTTCGCCGCCGAGCAGTTGCGCCAGGGTCGCGCCCAGTTTGCCGGCCGGCGGATTGTAGTTAACGGTTACGCGCACATAGCTGCCATGACCACTTGGCGCCTTTTGAAAACGCACCGATCCGGCGTTCACCACGTCGGCATTTTCCAGCGAGCGCCAGGCTATCAGTTCATTTTCTTTCTCGTTGTAAATCTCGGCGTCCCATTCGACTTTCGCGGCGCCGATTCCTTTGGCTACCCAATGCGATTTCAATTCATCAACCACCGTCACCGATTCAAGGTTCTTCATGAAGAGCGGAAGATTTTTGAAATCTCGCCAAAAGGCATAGAGCTCTTCAGGCGATTTATCGATGGCGACGGATGTCTCGAGGTGAATTTCGCGGGCGATGCTGTCCGCCGCGCTTTGAATGGTTTTGACGGCGGCGTATGCGAGCCCGGCTCCAGCCAGCAGCGCGCCGCCCGTCACCCACGGATGTTTGGCTGCTTTACTCAATAGGCCGTCGCTCTCATTTGAACCTTCAGCCTCATGTCCGTCGATAACGTCCTGCGTCAAAGCTGTCTCGTTCATTTCATTTCTCCGCATTCGATCGAATTCGATTACTTACTCGCTGAGCGGGTTGAATTAGCGCGAGGTGAGCCTGATCCAAAAGAGCAAACTCACCTCGGCTCACCGAATACTACCGGTTCTGTTGACCGCCCTGTTGACCGCCTTGCTGGCCGCCTTGTTGGCCGCCTTGTTGGCCGCCTTTAACACCCTGGCCGCCTTGCTCTCCGCCCTGTTGTTGACCTTGACGGCCCCCGGTCTGTTGACCACCTTGATCACCTTGACGGCCCGGCGCCTGTTGGCCACCCTGCTGACCGCCCTGATTTCCTTGCCGATCGTCTGCCATGATTTTTTCCTCCCGTGTTAAGTTTTATCGAAACTAAATGGTCCTCGGTTGAAAAACCGACATCCATTTCGGCCATGCTGCATTCATTCAAAACAGAATGCAGCGACTTGGTTAGTACGGAGGCTTTTCGGCAAACCGAGTGCCATTGAAGTTCAAAAAGCTCCTTGGATAATTAGAATGTTTGGTGCAAAGGCGAGTGGCTTTGGCTCAAAAGTCGTTCTATCAGTTCGCGGAAGTATGCGACCTGAATCATCGCCGCAGAGCGGCCGATATGTTTATAGCCACGCGTTTGCTCTGATCATCTCCGCAAAGAGCGAGCGAGAAGGCTGTGCACTTTCTATAAACATTTCGTGCCTACGGCACGCTCCTCTTTCATTCGCGCGAGCGATGACTTTTGAGGCAAAGCCAAGGCGAGTAGAGAATTGTGCGGAAGGAATTACAACCTCGTGATTGTCGAAGCCCAAATCAAGACTTCGTCCTGACTAAATTTATTCTGCAATTGTTTGCGATAGCGGGACCACCAATCCCGGTCAAGCTGCTCGGCCAGAACTTCGAACATCACCACTTCGTCGCGGTTGATATTGTCGGCGTTCTCTTTCCAGAGACCAACCGCGGGAGTGCGAATGAATGCCGTCACGCCGCCAAATCGATCGGTTAAATCTCGACGAACCTCATTAAAGTCGCCGACTGGAAACGGTCGGCCATCGTTGTCATGCAGCGGCAAGAGTAATTGAATCAGGTGCATGTTCCCGCCGGCATGACCGATAGGGCAATCAAATCTCCAAGCCGCGCTGCATCGCGAGCGTGCGGGCCTTCAGGATTACGTCGCCATCAATCAAACCTCGTCCGCTGGTCCACTCTTCGATCTCCGCAGTCGGCCGGCCCAGCGCCAGGGCCAGCTTTTCGTCGTTAGCTTCAAAGGCGTTATCACGAATGTGCCTCAAGATCTCTGAAGCCTCGGATTGACTTGTGCCTTGATCGTCGAGCAGGTGTTCGCCTTCGCCGCTAATCGAAGGTTCTCCGTGTTCAATCCTCGCCATCGAAGCGACGGGTTTGGTTTGCGGCGAGCCATTTTGTTTGGCGGTAGGGGACCGGTCACTTTCCGGAAGAGCTTCATCGTTGCTTTCTTTGTGCGCCTTCACATTTCGTCTGTGCTGTGATTCCAGCGCATATAACAATCCGCCAGCCGCGCCCAGAGCGCCCAACAGAATCATTTTCTTCTTCATAACAGTCTCCCGATTTGGTTGTCGTCGAATTCTCATCGATCCGCTATCGATGGCTTATTAAGAGACTGGCAGAGCAAGTACAGGGCCAATCACGAGTACTTCGCGCACGACTTTCGAGAGGCCAGAATTTCCTGAACTTCGCGCCGTTTCGGACATCAGCGCGCCGTTCGATCTAAAAGTGACCTCGTACCATTCCAAGACATCGAGCTATCCGTTCTAAGCCTGTGGGACGATTTTTTCGCGGCACACTGATTGAAACGTTAGCTCTCAGATTTCACGAAGGCGGACGAAAGAGGAAACATCGGCCATAGGTAACAGGCCCGCGCTATTTGCTCGGTGTAGACACATGCAACCATCTTCAGGAACGACGGTTTCAATCTGGAGCGCGACTGCAGAGATATCTGCGCGTACGCCATTGAAAGAGGATACGCGCGCAAATGTTTGCGTCGTCGGTGCAGGCATCGCCGGAATGACGACAGCTTATTTGCTGGCGCGCGCAGGCAAGTCGGTTGTGGTTTTGGATGACGGACCAATCGGCGGCGGTATGACTGGCCGCACTACCGCGCACCTCGTTACCGCGCTTGATGATCGCTACTTCGAGCTTGAGAAGCTACATGGAGAAAAAGGCGCGCGCCTGGCGGCGCAAAGTCATGGGGCCGCGATTGATCAGGTCGAAAGGATCGTCGCAGCAGAAAAGATCGATTGCGAGTTTGAACGACTTAATGGTTATTTGTTTGTTCCGCCCGGAGATTCGAAAAAGATTCTCGACCGGGAATTGGCAGCGGCACATCGCGCCGGATTGACGGACCTCGAGATAGTCGAACGTGCGCCGATTGAATCGTACGATACCGGCAAGACTTTGCGCTTTCCGCGGCAGGCGCAATTTCATCCCTTGAAATATTTGGGTGGGCTTGCGCAGGCAATTGAGCGCGACGGCGGACGAATTCATACGCAAACGCACGCCAGCCGGATCGAGGGTGGCGATTCAGCCCATATCGAAACTTCGGCTGGTCCCGTCGTCACCGCGGACGCGGTCGTCGTAGCCACCAACACGCCCGTCAATGATCTCTTCGCGATTCACACCAAGCAATCAGCATATCTAACTTACGTCATCGGCGCCCTGGTGCCTCGCGGCTCGATTGCGCGCGCGCTCTTTTGGGATACGCCCGACCCTTATCATTACGTTCGAGTGGAAAGTCTTAATGACAGTTTCGATCTTTTGATTTCCGGTGGCGAGGATCACAAGTCGGGCCAGAAGGATGATGCTAACGTGCGGTTTGCGGCGTTGGAACGTTGGACCCGCACACGCTTTCCAGAAATGAAGAGCGTCGAGTATCGCTGGTCCGGTGAAGTCATGGAACCGGTTGATGGCCTTGCTTTCATCGGGCGAAATCCACTGGACCAGGACAACGTGTTCATCGCTACGGGTGATTCAGGCAACGGCATGACTCACGGCACGATCTCCGGAAATGCTCATCTCGGATCTAATTGTCGGGCGAGAAAACGAGTGGGCCACACTGTACGATCCATCGCGGAAGACCCTGCGCGCTTTCGGCGAGTTCGTAAAGGAGAACCTCAACGTCGCTGAACAGTATGCCGATGTAGTCACGTCCGGCGAAGTTGATTCGCCGGCGGATATTGCCGCGGGATCAGGTGCGATTATTCGGCGCGGACTGAAAAAATTTGCGGTGTACAAAGACGAAGCGGGAAATGTTCACGAACTCTCAGCTGTTTGTCAGCATCTCGGCTGCATCGTGGATTGGAATTCTCTCGAGAAGACCTGGGATTGTCCCTGTCATGGTTCACGTTACGATGCGAAGGGTCGAGTGATCATGGGTCCGGCGAACAGCGATTTGCCGAAGGCTGACGAGGATTAACTACTCGTTCAGCATCAGCTCAACTTGATCGCGCTCAAGCGCGACGCCGCGCCGCATATTTCTCGAAGATTCATCTACCAGCCAGAAGTAAACCTTGCGGTCCTCTTCAAGTTGTCCGATCTGCTTCAGCGCGCGATCGTCGAAAAGCGCCGCACTAAAGACCAGCAGTTCGACGTTGAAGGCACGTACAGACTTCGCTGCGTCCACGCTGGAGAATAGTGGGACGCGAAACCTCAACGGTTCTTTGATTGCAAACCAGTCGCCATTGGCGCGTTTCATTCCGTATAGACTCATGACGCGATCTCCTGCTTGGAATCTGCGATAGGCTGACTGTCAAACTGTCAACCACCGGCGACCGAGAGTTCCAGCTAAACATGTGGATGAAATTAGCCGATTTGTGTGGCAAGACACCCGAACATATTCGAGGTGGCCGTCATTATGGTTAATTCTAAAAAATCCGGAGCACGAAGAAACCGGCGGCAATCACGATAGCTGCAAGCAGAAGGTAATGCAGCCAACGGATCGCCGGCTCGCGGCAATATGGGCAGCTCAGGTCCCTTAGCCTTAAGATCCTTCGGCAGTTGTTACAGGCTAATCTCATCCCTGTTCATTCAAAATCAAAATTGAAAGTTGCGTGGCCCTTCGAGATTCTGCCGAGAGTTCAGCGCGAGTGACGCGGTTCGAGACTAATTCTCCCCGTAGGCGTCGCTTAACTTGCGGAAGTGATAGCCCATGGCCGCGAGGCGTAGTGATTCGGCAAACCCCTTACGATGCTTTACCAGGGTTTGGGTAAGGAACCGCCAGAACTCCCAGCGCGCGCGATCGAACACGCCGAGCTTAAGCATTATCCGCGTCAATGAGGCGAGACTGCTGAAGAGCTTGTAGTGCTGCGGTTCCGAGAACTGCTGGGCCGTCCGTCGCATCGAATCGAGTGCTCGCTGATAATATTCGCGCGGGCTATAAATGGTTCGCATGATCGTCTGATAGCCCCGGATCAAGAGTTGAGGATCCATCCGCGTCTTGAAATTAAATGTGCACTCAGTGTTGTTACCTGACGCTTCACCGAGCAGGCGACCTTCGCGCTCGAGTCGCTTCCACAGTTGCGTATCGGGCAGCGCATTGAGCAAACCTACCATCGCCAGAGGGATTGCGCTCTCACGGATGAAATCGATCTGTCGCTCAAAAATGTCCGCGGGATCATTGTCGAACCCGACGATAAATCCGGCCATCACCTCCATGCCATAGCTCTGGATTATCTTCACCGAGTCGAGCAAATTGCCCCGGTTTTGCGATTTCTGAGCTTCTTTCAGACTCTCCTCGACCGGGGTCTCAATTCCGAGGAAGACGCGCCGGAAACCTGCGTCTCTCATGCTGTTGAGCAGGGCCTCGTCATCGGCGAGATTCACGCTCGATTCGGTGATCAATGAAAAGGGATAGCCGTTGGCTTTCTGCCAGGCGGCGAGTGCCGGTAATAGTTGACGGACATTTTTCTTATTGCCGATGAAGTTGTCGTCGACGATAAAGACTGTGCCGCGCCAGCCGAGATCGCGCAGCGCGTCAAATTCAGCCAGCATCTGCTGGTTGCTCTTGGTGCGCGGGACCCGCCCGTAAATCTCGATGATGTCGCAGAATTCGCAAGAGAAAGGACAGCCTCGCGAATATTGCACGGACATCGCGCTGTACCGTTTCATGTTCGCCAGATGAAAGTGCGCTTGCGGCGTGGCAGACAGTGGCGGCCTTTCCGCCGCCTGATATGTGCGCTTGGCCTCGCCCCGGGCCAGGTCTGCGACGAACTGCGGCAACGTCGTTTCGGCTTCGCCAAGAAAAATATGATCGGCATCCGGCAACGCTTCGACCGTGGTCGTCACGTAGGGACCGCCCAGGACCACACGTTTCCCGCGCGCTTTGCATCGCGCCACGACTTCTCTAAGCGATTCTTTCTGCACCAACATTGCCGTGACGAACACGATGTCAGCCCATTCGATGGCCGAAGACTTGAGCGTTTGCACATTGAGATCGACCAGCCTTCGTTCCCACGAGGCTGGGAGCAGAGCCGAAACGGTTAACAGTCCCAACGGCGGAAACGCCGAGCGTTTACCTTCAAAGGGCAGCGCGTGACGAAAACTCCAATAGGTGTCGGGAAATTCGGGATTGATTAGTAAAACTTTCATTGGACTCCTTCAATCCTCACCGTTTTTCTCGCGATGATTTTGATGATGACGATCTCGTTCACTACGTCCTGCATGCGCCCTTCTTAGCGCTTCTGCCCCAAGTTGTCATATTAGGACACCATACCAGTTCCGTCTGTGTGTTAACACACATAGGAACATATCGACAGATCGTGTGGCTGATTCGAAACATGGCTCTGTGTGTTGCCGCACAGACCACGACACGCTCAAGTCGTACCTTCTCAACAGTCATTCTTACAACAACTTCGGTTCGAACCTGGCTTTGATGAGAAACAGGCGGGAACGGACTAAAACCAGAGGAGCGTGAAGCAAATGCTTTGGACAATATTGGTGATCCTGGTGGTCTTGTGGTTACTCGGATTCATTGGTCACTTCGGTGGTAACCTGATTCACATTTTAATTGTGATCGCGGTCATCATTTTGATCTACAACCTGGTTGCTGGACGTCGCTAGTCTCGTCGTATGCCACGTCCGCGGCCATTCTTTGAAAAGCTAGCCATTCGACATCAGAGAGGTTTCAAGGGTCACCTTCTTGTGCCGTTGGTTGTCTTCGCACAACTCAATCGAAACAAGGAGCAACCCGATGTCGAAAATCAGCACACGTCGCGCGCCGCCCACCAACCGCCTGCTCGCGGCTCTGACAAAAAACGAATATCAAGTACTGTTACCGGACCTCGAACCGTTCCGTTTGATCTTCGGAGAATCGATCTATCAGCGCGGCGCCGTCGTGCGTCACGTTTATTTTCCGACCAGCGGAATTGTTTCTTTGCTCGCCGACGTAGACGACGGTGGCTCGCTTGAGGTCGGGATCGTCGGCCGGGAAGGCATGGCCGGCATGTCTGTTTTCATGGGAGTCAAAACCTCGCCCAATCGGGTGCTGGTTCAGGGGGCGGGCTCTGCCTTGAGAATGAAGGCTGCCACCCTGCGAAGTATCACCGATAACGACGGCTCGCTGTCGCGATTGTTGCGACGTTACTCGTACTCACTGTGGGCCCAACTCTCTCAATCGTCTATCTGCAACTCGTATCATCCGATCGATGCTCGCCTGGCTCGTTGGTTGTTGATGACTCGCGACCGGATGGAAACAAACGAGTTTCCCATCACCCAGGATTTCCTCTCCAGCATGCTCGGTGTGCGACGCGAGGGCGTAAACAAAGCTGCCAGCAAACTTCAAGAACAAGGTCTGATCAGTTACACGCGCGGAACACTCACAATTCTCAAGCCTGCCGGCCTGGCGGCCGCGGCGTGCCAGTGCTACCGCATAATCAAAAAGGAATATGGCAGCGCGTTCTGATTCCTATGTGCGTTAGCGCACATACAGTGGTATACTCTGCCGCGAACAGCCTGCTTGACATCTGGAACGAGTTTTCCGACTCATCCTCTTGCCATCCCTTTGCGTAATCCTGCGCAAGTTGAAACGGCTTTTTATTCCTTCGGAACGTCAGGGTCGAAAAATGAAAATCCTGCTTTATAACCCCGACAACGGGGTTACGCGCAACTTTATGCCGCACCTCTGGATGTTCCTGCTGCAAGCCATCACGCCTCCCGGTCACGAAGTAGTCCTGATCGATGCCAACGCGCGCGCGATGACTGATGACGAGATTGTCGAGTTTGTGCGTGCGCAAAACATCGAGCTGGTCGGTATCGGCGCCATGACCAGGATGGCCGAAAAGGCTTATCGCGTCGCCGACGCAATTCGCGCCGCCGGCGTGCGCGTCGTGATGGGCGGACCGCACGTCACTGAAGTTCCGGACGAAGCCCTGGGGCGCGACGGTGGCGCCCGTCACGTTGATGCGATTGCGCTTGGTGAAGCAGATGAAACCTGGCCCAGGATAGTCGAGGATGCCGCCCGCGGCGAACTCAAAGAGATCTACGAGCCGGTTGACGAAACCGGCAAAGAACGCAAGCCAAGTCTGCAGCCGTATCCAGTCATTCCCTGGGAGACATTAGACCTTGAGCAGTTCGATTTCTTCCCGCGTCTTTTGCGACCGCTGTTGTCGCGCGTCGGCCCGCGCTGGCGAACCTTTCGCATCATTCCCATCGAGTCGGGCCGCGGTTGTCCCTACGGCTGCGAGTTCTGCACGGTCACGGGGTTTTTCGGTGATTCAATTCGCTTCCGCAGCAATCAGAGCATTGTTGACGAACTACTGAAGTTGAAAGCGCGCGCGAAAAAAGAGAGCGGCTTCGTCACGGTGTTCTTCGTTGACGATAACTTCGCCATCAGTATCAAACGCACAAAGTCACTTTTGCGCGATATCATCGCGGCGAATGCCCAGGTTCCCTGGACAGCGCAAATCAGCGCCAATCTGCTGCGCGATGAGGAGCTGGTTGATCTGATTGACCGATCGGGCGGCCGGATGATTTTCATCGGCATGGAATCCATTGATCCCGTCAATCTCGCGGACGTCAACAAGAGCTTCAATAAGCCCGAGGAATACGCAACCGTGCTCAACCGGCTCGCCGACCGCAACATTCACGCAGTCACCTCATTCATCATCGGTCTGGATAACGACATGCCCGGAGTCGCCGATCGCATCCTGGACCAGGTTCGCACCTGGCCGGCCGGCCTGCCCATCTTTGGTCAATTGACGCCGTTTCCTTCAACCCCGCTTTACCAGCGCCTGCTGAAAGACGGTCGATTGATCCGGCCGAAACACTGGTTGAAGTTTGAGCGATACTCGATGGCCCATAAACCGCTGAAGATGACCATTGACGAAACCCATCGCGAGCTTCGTCATGCGTGGGCCGCTTCATACAGTGCGCAGCGGAACTGGGAAGTGATTCAGTCGATGAAGCACAAGGCAGTGGGACCGCGGGTCTTTCATTTGATTTCGCGTCTGATTTTCCGCGGAATCTATTTTCCGCAGACCACCAAGCTGGCCTGGTTAAAGGTGGCCTGGGAAAATCGACGAACTATTTTCAGCCTCGTGAAGGAAGGTCTCGGCACTATGCTAAAGTCAAAGGGAAAAGCGAGGCGGCGCGCAGAGCTTGCCAGTAGTGGTTAGCGGAAAAAGGGCGGTACGTTTAGCCACCGCCGTAGCGATTTCACGCGACTTGGCAGCGCTCACTCTTGAGGCGCGCCCCATCATCCCTTTCTCATTTGCCTTTCATGTTCCACCCAAGGTCCCTTCGGAAACTGTGCGCTAGATCACTTACGTCAAATCCGTTGTGATCAAGTCGTTGGATGGTAGATGAGACATCAGTTAAGATCCTCTTTCGGTGATTCGAATTCATGTCTGAAACGGTAGATAACCCACGTCAGAATCGCCTGCTTGCCGCGCTTCCGGACGACGAATACGAACGGTTGCGTTCGAACCTCCAGCCGGTTTCGTTTTCTTTAGGCGAAGTCGTTTACGAATTCGCCGCCCAATTGGATTACGTCTTTTTTCCGACGACCTCGATAATTTCTCTGCTGTACACGATGGAGAATGGCTCGAGCGCAGAAATGGGTTTGACCGGCAATGACGGCGTGGTGGGCATCGCGCTCTTCATGGGTGGCGACACTATGCCCAACCGCGCCGTGGTACAGAGCGCCGGCTCCGCTTTCAAGATGAAGGCAAAGGTGCTGAAGGATGAATTCGCATTGAGTAAGGCCTTCCAACGTTTATTGTTGCGGTACACCCAGGCATTGATTACCCAAATCTCACAGACGGCGGTCTGCAATCGTCTTCATTCAGTGGAAGAGCAACTGTGCCGCTGGCTCTTGTTGAGTCACGACCGACTGAACACAAACGAGTTGGTGATGACCCAGGAACTGATTGCCGACATGTTAGGCGTGCGCCGCGAGGGTGTGACCGTGGCGGCCGGCCGGCTCCAGGACGACGGCGCCATCAGCTATGTGCGCGGCCGGATTCAGATTCTTGACAGAGCTAAACTGGAAGCCACCGTTTGCGAATGTTATCGCGTCGTCAAAGACGAGGTCGATCGGTTACTCGGGTAGATCGCGACTTCGAAGGATGCGCGCTCCCGACGTCGGAACGCGATCGCCGTGAATCGCAACCGCGGATTCGATAGTCTGTTGTCTGTTCGCGGAGTTGCGGCCGGTGAAAAAGCCGACTTTGGATCGACGCTGTTAAGAAGAATTTCTGGCGCGACTGTCAATGCCCGACTGAGATTCTTTGAAATCGGGCTTTGCCCTCGGCGTTCTGCCACGAAACATCCAATACATAAGGAGTCGGTGCGCCCGGTACGACTTCGAGTCGGCCCATTTGATCGCGTTCATCGCGGACTGGCTGTCCGTCTATCCAAGTGCGGTGCGCGATTACTGCGCTCTGCCGCGGCGACAGAGACTTGATGGCGTCGAATCTAATGTGAGCTTCGGAAGGAGCGTCGGCCGTCTGATCGTTTTTAAGAAATACCGTCAGAATTTCTACCGATCTAAGGGTCGACTCAGTTTCATTAGTCAACTCCAGGAGCATCCTTGGCTTGGCATCGAGAAACTTCGCCGTTAAAGTTCGCTGCTTGGTTGTATTCATGGTGTCACTTTCAAGTTGTCGTCTAGGCGCTGAGCGCCGCCGGCTGTTGGGGTCTCGTTAGTAATCGGGATAGAAGACCTCTCAACTGATTGAAGTTATCGGGCAAAGTAAGGTGAATGTTTTGTCCGATGGCAATCTCATCACCCTCGGCAATTCCCTCAACGCAGAAAATTACAACCGGCACTCGCTCGTCGACATTTGCACTTTCGCGGATCCGCGCTGCGGCCAAAATTACGTCGTTAGGCGTTCCGGGAAGACTTACAAGAACCAAGTCGGGACGCCTTTGTTGGACGACCTCGATTGCGTCTGCTTCATCCCGGGCCAGGCAGACGCGATAGCCGTCGGCCATCAGGAGTTTTTCCATTCCATAACGGGTCTCGTGAACATCCTCGACCACCAGGATGAGAGGTTTGGTTTGACTATCTGTCGTCACTGAAACACCTGTAGCTATGCGGATATGTTGTTGATAAGAAGACATGTCTTGTGCCTAACCATCGAGGCCGTTAGGCACGCTGACTAGTTTGATTGATCTTGCCAGACGGAGTAACTGCATCACGCGAATGCCCCACCAATTCACGTCGATTTCGTACCAGGCCAGCCCATGGCGCGCCGAGGTCGGGTGCGCATGATGGTTGTTGTGCCAGCCTTCGCCGAATGTCAGCAGAGCGACCCACCAATTGTTCTTTGAGTCATCTCGAGTAAAGAATCGGCGTCTGCCCCACATGTGCGTGGCTGAGTTGACCAGCCAGGTGGAATGAAGCCCCAGGGTTACGCGGAAGAAGGTACCCCACAGCATTACTCTCCAGCCGCCGAATGCCCACAAGCCGATGGCGAGCATGATCAGCGGCGCCCAATAAAACCGGTTGAGCCAGCGATAGAATCTTTGGTTCATCAAATCCGGGGCGTAACGCAAAAGCTGAGTCTGATCCATGACCTGCGGAGGCGGAGTTAGGATCCACCCGATATGTGACCACCAACGGCCGTCGCGTGGCGTATGTGGATCTCCCTCCTTATCGGTGTGCGCGTGATGAATACGATGTGTGGTGACCCATTGTATCGGACCGCCTTCGAGCGCCAGTGCGCCACAAAAAGCGAGAAAGTACTCAACGACTTTCGGCACCTTATACCCGCGATGGGTCAACAGACGATGCCAACCCATACCTATGCCCAGACTCCCAGCAACCCAAAAAAGAACTCCGGCAGTAATGATGGCGGGCCAACTCCAGAACCAAAGGGCCGCGATGGTAGCCAGATGAAAGATTATCAAGAAAGCCACCGTGGGCCAGTTCGTGCTGTTTGCCTGTTCGAGGTTTGTTCCGTTCACATGCACCTTGCGCATTTGTGATTCTGCCATTTCTCTCTTCCCTTTTCTTAAACCTTTCTCCGGTCGAAACCCGACCTCATCCTGTGAATTTTCCAAAACTCACCGCTGTCTAAACGGCGGTACTAAAACTGATTCTACGACTGAAAAGCGAAGCCGTCCGTGCGACAACACACATAAGCCTGTGGGCTCGCCTCACGTTATAAGCGGTCTAGCGCACAGACGCCCCCAGGTCGCGACGATAATGTCCAATGGGTAACTAAATGTGAATCACCTATTGGTTTAAGAACAACCAGAACAGGTTTGTAGCAAGGAGATAACATGATAAAGCTCCTGTCCATAGCCGGCCTGATGGCCCTCGCGGCGCTGTCTGCCTGGCAATTCTATTTGTTCGCGAGGTTTAAAGACGGCCAGGGCGCGGTCGATCTTCAGGGAGGCACGGGTCATTTGTGGCTCGCAATTGGCATCGCCGTGCTGGTATGCGTCGGCGGATTCTTCCTCTTCTCCAAATTGCTGCGTTATGACAAACGAGACGAAATGCACATCACCACGACCCCTCAACGATAAGATGCGGCATCTCGTCATGGGAGCCTTGTCTAGCCGGCTCCCGCAGGTGAGTAGCTGAAGTTCGTCACGCGAGCCGATGAGGTTTTAAATAAATTGAAGACACCGACAAGCACCATCAATGCAAAACAATTTGGCGAGATCTGTGATCGCGTTTGGAATGACCGGGCCTTGCTGCTGAGCGGGAGCGGTATTCTCAGCGGCGAAGCCACACTGGTAAGAGCTGTCTTCTGGCGGCTTTGCAAAGCAGGCATCAGGACTAATGGGTGCAGGGACAATGACGGCTGTGCAACGCCGCTGCTCGCATATCAGTCGGTCGTCGCCCAGATGTTAAGAGCCAGCGCTCGTCCTCCCTTTGACAGTGCTCCGATCCTGGCGGCCCTCATAGATCGTTATCAACACGAGACTGGCACGCCGGGATAAGTCCAGAGGCGTTGGTCAGAGTGCGGACCAAGCGGCAGAAACCCGACCGTAAGGGAGGGTTCAAAACTGAGTCGGCACCGACTCTAAAGTTAAGTCGGCACCCTCCCTTACGGTCGGGTTTCCGCAGGCGTCTCTGATTGCTGCGAAAATAGAGTTTTCGATTCATGATCCGCGGACACCCAGCAGGAGATCGATAGTCAGTTGATCAAGACGCTCGTAAGGCAGCTTCTTTGAAGCAAGTTCGCTGCGGTTCAGCGACAGCGATTTTATTTTCTGTGCCTTCGTACTCGTGTAATCGCCCAGTTGTTCGTCAAATCCCGGGGCCACCGAGCGAATCTCCGTCAGAAGGGCCTGGATCTCTGAGTCTTCGTTAAATTGACGCGCCTTCTCTTTGAGAATCAAATAGTTTCTCATGCAGCCGGCGGCGAATTCCCAAACGCCCTCCTCGTCCTCACTGCGATAAGCATGGGCATCGAAGTGACGCGGCCCCTCGTATGATTCTTCCAGCAGCTTCACTAGAAAAAAGAGGTTCTTGATTGACTCGGAACCAAAGCGCAGGTCCTGATCGAAACGCGGGCCTTTCTGATCGTTGAGATCGATGTGAAAGAGTTTGCCGGCTTCGATCGCCTGGGCCACCACGTGATAGAAGTTCAACCCGGACATCTGCTCGTGTCCCACCTCAGGGTTGACCCCCACCATCTCCGGACGATCGAGAGTGGCGATAAAACCGAGCATGGCCCCCGTGGTCGCCAGATAGATATCGCCGCGCGGCTCATTCGGTTTGGCTTCCAGCGCAAACTTGTAGTCGTAACCCTGATCGATTGAGTACTCGCAAAGGAAGTTCAACGCCTCACGGTTCCACTTTAAAGCTTCGCGCGCATCCTTGGCCGCGTCGACTTCCGCGCCTTCGCGGCCTCCCCAAAAAACATAAATCTTTGCGCCGAGTTCGGCGCCCAGGTCCATTGAGCGCATCGTCTTTTGCAGCGCATAAAGCCGCACGCGCGCATCGCTTGAGGTGAACGCCCCGTCTTTGAACACCGGATCGTAAAAAAGATTCGTCGTGGCCATCGGCGCCTTCATGCCGTGATCATCCAGCGCCTGTTTGAATTCACTGACGATTCGATCTCGTTCCGCGGCCGTCGCGTCAATCGGCACCAAATCATTGTCATGCAGATTTACGCCGTAAGCGCCAAGCCGGCTGAGTTCTTTGACAATCTTAATTGGGCTGAGACTCGGTCGCGTCGCGTCGCCGAACGGGTCGCGTCCGCGATTTCCGACCGTCCATAATCCAAAGGTGAATTTATGTTCCGGGCGGGGTTTGAAAATGTCCTGGGTCATGATGCCAATCTCAATTCTCTTTTAATTATCGTCATGTCCTAAGGCTTCGGAAGATAAGGTCAAAGGGAGAATAGCCCATTCGATTTCTGCTTTGCCGGCGCTGACCGCTGAACAAGCGCGGCGATTATACACAAGTTGTGATTTGGACCAGTCAGCGAGTGTGGTGAGGTTACGGCCACGGCTAATGCTGTTGAAGTACGGGTCTGGCGGCTACCGCGAGTGGAATTAGTCAAACCGTGGGACTGAAATCTGACCCTTGATTCACGGGCGGATGCGAACCCAAAATGAAAGTCGTTGCAGCTGCGCCAAAAGGCATCGGACATATTCGATGTCTCTCCGATCCGATTTGCCTAAGCCGAAGTCGTAGATTTGGATTGTGAAGAAGGAAGGGCGGGCGAACTCCGCGTTCCTAAAGCGATCATTCTTCGTAGTGATTGACTACTCTTAGTTGCAGAGTCTGCGGTAGGTTTTTCCAGCTTAGCGGGCAGAGGCCGGCGGCCAACAAGTCACCGCCATTGACGCGAGTGACTTCCCATCTTTCCGGCGCCGTAGTCCGCCACCGGTAGAAAGGTCCAGTTGATCGCCGGCTATAGAACATTTCACATTCGCCGGCGGAATCAGCCGACGGTTGAGCTGTGAACATTCGCAGGCCTGGAATCAAACTTCCTCCCCGTCCTGATTCACTGTAAGTCGCTGTGTTGGGTTTGCGATCTAAGGATAGCGACTTCAGTCGATTCATTTGGGCCTCGATTTCTTTGAAGCTATCAAACCTGCCGGAATGATTGTTGTGTGACCTGTATCAGTTACCAGTTGCCAGGCGGCGGAGCTGCGACTAAATCGGACTCGCTTGATCTTTCGCGCAAGTCCCAGTAATTGGAACGCGCGAATCCCCCACCAGTTGAAATCAATCTCGTACCAACGCAGTCCGTGCCGCGCAGAAGTAGGATGCGCATGATGATTGTTGTGCCATCCCTCACCAAAAGTCAGCAGCGCGACCCACCAACTGTTGCGCGAGTCTTCGCCGGTTTCAAAACGCCGGCGCCCCCACATGTGAGTTGCCGAGTTGACCAACCAGGTCGCATGCAGAGCCACTGTCACACGCAGGAAGACCCCCCACAACATTACTCCCCAACCGCCCAACGCGAAAAGCACCGCAGCCAGTACGAACGAGGGCAAATAAAAGTATTTATCAAGCCAAACGTAATACCGGTCTTTCAGCAAATCGGGAGTGTATTGTTGCAGCGTCTCAGGACTATGATGCTGCGCGTTGCCGCGCACAACCCAACCGATATGTGCCCACCAACCGCCGTCTCGAGGTGTATGCGGATCGCCGATGCGGTCCGTATGGGCGTGGTGAATGCGGTGCGTCGCGACCCATTGGATCGGGCCGCCTTCGAGCGCCAGCGTCCCGCAGCTAACCAAAAAATATTCGACGAGCTTTGGCACTTTGTAGCCGCGATGAGTGATGAGCCGGTGGAACCCCATACCTATGCCCAGGCTGCCGGCGACCCAGTAAAGGATCACCGCCGTGATTAGGGCCGGCCAACTCCAAAAGAAAAGCGATGCGATCACAGCCGCATGAAATAACACGAGGAAAATTGTGTTTCCCCAGTTTGTGCTCCTGGTCCAACGCTTTGGACTTATAAAGTCTTTTTTCATTTTCAATCTTAGGCAGCAGCTCGCGCGGCCCTGGTAACTAAAGCAATTTCAGTAACAGCAGTAGCGCCGGCACTCCAATGAGCGGCACCACGATTACATGCAACCAACTTACGGCCAGCCGTTTACAGTTAAAGCATTTCATCATCCATAACGGCAGGACTGTGCCGCAGTTAGAACACGACCAAATTATCTTTGGCAAATTTCACATCCGTTCAGGTTGGTTCAGACCCATAAGATTCGGCGACCGAAACTCAGCCGCGTTTCACACCCGGCATCGCCATCAGTTTTACTTTCTTCAGCTCAGTTCGGCCCATTCCGAAATAGGTAGCCATTTGCACAATCTGATTTGGGCTAACGAAGTCTTTTGGATCTGCGCAGAACTTTTCCATTCCCGGCTGAAACTCGCGGCAGGTCATTCCTGTGCGAATGTCTAGACCGATGGTGCAGGCGCCATCTTTGGTGTAATTCACACAAAATTCGCAGATCATTTTTACAGTCAATCTCCGGTCAATTTCCAATGTCTTCGTTGAGCATCCGCTGAACTTCTTCGCGTTCGAGGGCCGTGCCCCGTCGCATGTTTCGGGAATACTGCTCTACCAGCCAGAAGTACACGCCGCGATCCTCTCCCAGTTCGGCGACCTGTTTCAGCGCGCGTTCATCAAAAAGGGCGGCTGTACAAACCAGCAGGTCGACGTTGAAGGCGCGCGTGGCCCGCGCTTCGGCGACGCTGGAGAAGAGTGGGACTCGCAACCGCGTGGGCTCTCTAATTGCGAACCAATCGCCATTGGCGCTTTGCATTCCGAATAAGTCCATCACGATGTCTGCCCGCTTGAAGTCTGCGATACGCCGGGCGCGAAACTATCAACGGCCTGCGATTCGAGGTCGAACACGTCCAGATAAGTAAGCAGTCGTGCTTGCTTGATTGTCCTCAGGACGGTTTCATTAAGATGAACGAGTTTGAAGCGGCCGCCTTTTAGATTGGTCACCGCCGCCGCTGAAACCAGCTCGGTCAAACCAAGGCTCCCAAGCGAAGGCACTTGCTCCAGATTTACGAGGATTTGATCCCGCCCGTCATCAAGCAGAGATTGAACCGCTCTCGAGAGCGTGACAACACGCGCGCCGAATTTCAGTCCAATCCGAACTTCCGCGTCGGCGTCGATAACGGTGATGGCGCCAATTCGGCGCTCTCGAATTCCCAGGTAGGCCATGCGCTACTCCACCCGACACGAACGCCAGGAACTTTGATAGGGGAACTATCAGCTTAAGGCTTCAGGTGGTCTGGCGAATTCCAGAAGATCTGAGGATGGAGTTAGCTTTACTCGATCTATTAACCACACTACGGGTTAATGCCATTTCTGTCAAACATTAGGTCCGCTAAATATGTGAATGGATCAGACGGCGCATGCGATCCGCAAAGAGCACATCCATCTTGCCTGGTTCGATGATCGCCGTCACTTCACCTTCGCCAAAATTGGGGTGCATGATCGTCTGGCCACGTCGATAGGTTCGGGCTTGATCATAGGGCGCACCTAAGTTGGCCGATGACCGGCGAGTGGTGCCGCTCTTGTACGGAACGCGCGAGCCGCAGATCGGGCAGCTAACCCGCGTGATCTTCCCGGTCTTGCTGATCAACGCCACGATGTGACCGCGCTCTTCGCCGCAAGTCATGCACCGCTGTTCGACGCGATCTCCGACTGCCAGGATTTGTTTGTCTTCCATAGTTGTTACTCCTTAATTGACTGTCAGCGCCCCGGACCTTAGACAGGGCCTTTAGTTAAAGATCATTCTCGTCCGTCGCTAATTCCGTTTTGCGGGAGCGCAGCTCTTGCGCCGGCCATGGGTCATCGATGTTTGACGACTAGCCGCGTGCGGCGCAAAGAACTGCTCACTGCTCACCGCTTACTGCTCACTGATTTATTACCAGCGCGGTTCGCGATTGCCGCCATAGTTGCCACCGCCACCGCCGCCATTGCGGTTACCGCCGAAGCCTCCACGGTTGCCACCAAAGCCACGTCCGCCGCCGCCACCGTTGCGATTCTCGCGCGGTTTGGCTTCGTTGACTTTGAGCGCACGTCCGCCGACTTCTTTGCCATTCAATTGCTCGATGGCCGCCGCGGCTTCTTCTTTTGACGACATTTCGATAAAAGCAAATCCGCGCGAACGGCCGGTCATGCGATCTTCGACGACGCTGGCTGATTCGACAGTGCCGGCTCCGGCAAACAATTGCTGCAGCTCCTGACTGGTGGTTTGGAAAGCGAGGTTTCCAACATAAAGTTTCGTAGACATAGAAATACACCTCTCCCTCTTTCAGGGATTGTAAAGAAGCTGCGAATCAGGATTGGCTTCGGCGAAACGGTAGCGGTCGAAGGACCAGGTTCGGATGCTCTTTCGAAAAGAGCGGCTTCGAATTTTAAAACAAGCCCACTCTCGAAGATCCAAACGTCCGGCGCTAATCGTTTTGTGCGCGGGGCGCATCACCGTTGATGCGCGAGAGAAGGATTAACCAACATCAGTATGACTGCATGATGCGTAATAAGCAACCGACTATGTAACGTAAGGTCCGCGACCTGGCCCATAATATGTCTTTTCCGCGACGGTGCTCGTTAAGAAGTTAGAATTGAAGTGATTCGGAATTAAACCTGACCCAAACACTTCAAGCAGTCGTTCGCGCCGCGGCTCCAGTCCAAATCAGTCCTGCGAACAAAACTGCGATAGGCACGATCAAGATCGCCTTGTCTAAAGAAGTTACATCCGAAATAGCTCCGATCAGCACAGGTGACGGCACATCACCGAGCAAGTGAATGGCAAAGATGCTCAGCGCAACTGCAGTCGCACGCTCGACCGGCGCGACGTAGTTGACGATGGCTGAATTAATGGGGCCCGTCGAGGCGAATAACAATAATTGAGCGGCCACGAGTGTGGTGAAGTAGAGCGGGCGGTTGGTCGCGATCAAAGCGACCAAAGCCAACGGCGCAGCGATAATTGTGGCAATCCCTGAAACCCAAAGGTATGCATTGCGCGAGAACTTGAGAAAGTAATCACCGATCCACCCGCCCGCAAATGTGCCCACAAAGCCGGTAACGACGACAATGGCGCCGAATTGAACTGTGGCCTCAGCCTTGGGAATACCGCGCACTCGCTCAAGGAACGCCGGCATCCAGAAGGCCATGCCACCTATCGCAAAGGTGTAGGCAGCGTACCCCAGCACGGTCAGCAAGTAGGGCCGGTTGCGAAGCACATCTCGATAAGCACTCCAGGTTTTGACCGGATGTCCGAGAGTCGCCGCGTGGATATCATCATCGTCCTCGTCCTGAACTCCGCGCGGTGGGTCTTGCAGCAGTAAAACCAATAAAGCAAGCAGCAGTCCCGGCACGCCCGCGACAAAGAAGGCTGCCCGCCAGCCAAAACGCAGATCCATTAGCCCGCCAAGAACGAAACCCAGCGCCGATCCGATCGGGATGGCCGCGAAGAAAACGGCAAAGACTCGGCCGCGCAGACGCTTTGGAAAATAATCAGCCAGCAAGCCTGGGCTGATCGTGCCGTAAGCAGCTTCGCCGATGCCTACCGTGGCCCGCGCCAGGAAGAGGGTGATGAAACTGTGCGCAAAACCGCCGAGTGCAGTGGCCAAACTCCAAATGGCGACGCCCGCAGAGATCAGCCGGGTCCGCGACCTTCGGTCTCCCAGCGCTCCAAACAGAGGCGAGGTCAACATGTAGACAATAATAAAGCCGGTGGCCAATGACCCGGCCTGAGAATCGCTCAGGTGCAATTCGGATTTTTTAAGACTCTCGACCAGCGCGGAAACGATCCAGCGATCGATATAGTTAAAGAGATTTATAAAAGTGAGCACCGCCAACCCAAGGGTGGCCGCTAATCGCGTCGGAGCTACGCGAACACTCATCGAGCCTTGCGCATCTGCGTCCATAGTCACCCGTGATCGGCGCCGCAACTGACTAGCCTTCTAATTTGTGAGTTAGCAAAGGTCGTCTTTATAAACTATCTGGTCTTTCATGACAAATACTTCGCGGCGCACGCTTCGAGAACTATCATTTGCGTCGCTGTCGTCTACGAAATAAGACTCGCAGAGTCGAATAAGAAAATATTTCGCTCAGCTGTCGATTTCCGCTCGGCCCGAACGACTATAGGATGAAAGATCGAAAGATAAACGTCGGGCTCAAGGCTCCGGCCGCTGACCCGAAAACTATTTCTGGAGAAAACTGATGCCGCAATACTTAGTTGCTGGTTACATACCCGACGACTTTGACCCGTCCACCGTGGACGAGGTGATGGCCCGCAAGATTCACGAGCTCAACAAAGAGATGATTGCTGCCGGCGTCAGGAAATTTGCCGGCGGCCTTGGCGCCGCGAAGTCGCTGCGAGCGCAGGCCGACGGCGAAGTCCTCATAACCGACGGTCCGTATCTTGAGACCAAGGAACACATCGGCGGTTTGTGGATATTGGAATGCGCTGACATGGACGAGGCGCTGGCCTGGGCGCGCAAAGGCGTCGCCGCCACTGGAGGCCAGGTCGAGGTGCGTGAGATCTTCTTTGTGCCGGCAGCCGATTAGCAACTGAACGCACGACCGCGCTGCCGGCGCATCGCCCGGGCAGACGACCATCTTAGGAGAACATATGCCGCAATTTCTGTTAGCGATTCAACACCCCAACAACTACGACCCGTCGGTGGAGGGCGACGCGATGATTCGCGATATCAGTGCGCTCAACGAAGAGATGGATGCCGCCGGCGCCAGGTTCTTCGCCGGCGGACTGGAACCGCCAGCCGCTGCGAAATCATTGCGCAGGCAGCCCGGTGGTGAGATCGTCATCACCGATGGGCCATACCTTGAAACCAAGGAGCACGTGGGCGGTTTCTGGATACTTGAAGCTGCTGACATGAACGAGGCGCTCGCGTGGGCGCGCAAAGCCGTCGCCGCCTGCCGCGTTAATGTTGAGGTGCGAGCGTTCCTGAGAATTCGGCCCGATGCAGAATCACTCAGGCATGAAGACTCATGAATCTAGAATGATCGAACACCAACATAAACCTCTTACGATTGGGGATGCGAATATCTCTCGCAAAACCAAACGTAGGAGACGGCGCCAGGCGCTCATGCCCGGTGCTTCTACCAATGACAGAAGCGAATGAATACACGGAGACTCGCAATGAGAAAGATTAGAATAATCGAACACATCTCGCTGGACGGCGTGATCCAGCACTCGGCTGATGACGACAATTTCCCTTACAGCGACTGGACCGCGCCGTATCGGACCGCGGAGGGCAGAGACGCAGTGCTCGCGCTGTATGGCGACAACTACGATCTGTTGCTGGGTCGGCGCACCTACGATCTCTGGTCGGGCTTCTGGCCTAAGGCGCCGAGTAGCCCGATGTCTGACCGCCTCAACGCCGCGACCAAATACGTCGCGACTCACCGGCCGGACAGCCTGGAGTGGGGACCGTTCAAAGGCCTTGGGCCGGACATCGTCGAAGACCTTCGCCGTGTCAAGTCGCAAGACGGTGCGGACCTAATCCTCGCAGGCAGCTCAACCCTGGTATCGCCGCTGCTCGAACACGGCCTGGCGGATGAGGTCGTGCTGATTGTCTCTCCAGTGATGTTGGGCGTCGGAAAGCGAATCCTTGCCGAAGGGACTCCGGCGCGGGCGTTCGAGCTCGACAGCACGAAAGCTTTTCCGTCGGGCATCATCATGAATTCGTACAAGGCCCCTGGACCTTTGCGGAACCAACGATAAGACCAATTCGATTCCCGTCGCGAGGACGCACGCTTCATTGATCGCGCACAGTGGTTTGTCCAGGTGAAACAGCTGCTCAGCCGGCCGTAGTCTCTCCGCCGAGCAACGTTAACACCTCGCCGGTGACATAGCTCGAGTCTGCCTCCGACGCAAAATAAACGAACGCGGGTGCAATCTCTTCCGGTTGCGCGGGACGTTCCATCGGCGTGTCTGCGCCAAACTTCGCCACGTCTTTCGGCTCTTTGTCGGAAGGATTCAAAGGCGTCCACACCGGGCCGGGCGCGACGCAATTAACGCGAATGCCGCGTTCGATCAGGTTCTGGGCCAGCGCTTTGGTGAAAGCATGGATCGCACCTTTAGTCGTGGCGTAATCGAGCAACTGTTTGCTGCCTTCGAGTCCGGTGATCGATCCGGTGTTGATGATCGAGCTGCCCTCACGCAGATATGGCAAGGCGGCTTTCGCCATGAAAAAGTAGCCGTAGATGTTGGTCTTGAACGTGCGGTCCCATTGTTCTTCAGTCAGGTCTTCGAGCTTCTCCTGGTGCTGCTGATACGCCGCGTTGTTGACGAGAATATCGAGCTGGCCAAACTCCTTCACCGCGCGCGCGACAATTTTGCGGCAGACATCCGCCTGACGCACGTCGCCTTCGATGATCAGAGCATCACGGCCCTCCGCTTCAATGGCCGATTTGCTTTCTTCCGCGTCACTCTTTTCTTCGGGCAAGTATGTGATGGCTACGTTCGCGCCTTCGCGCGCAAAGAGAACTGCGACGGCCCGGCCGATGCCCGAATCGCCGCCGGTGATCAGCGCCACCTTGTCTGTCAATTTTCCTGAGCCGCGATATCGCGGCGCTTCGTAACGCGGGCGTGGTTTGACTTTGGATTCCAGCCCCGGCGTTTCCTGATGCTGTTTCGGAAATGGCGGTTTGGGCTGCTTGAGTTTCCCCGGCGCGCGTCGCTGACGCGAGCCATTAGTTTTGGCGTTCGTAGTTTTCCCGTTCGATCTCTTCTTCGTCGTCATGGTGTTGCGCCCTGCTTCCTGGTCATGGTTTGAATTAATAATCGGCGGAGCATAAAGATGGCCACCTCGATGATCGCCTCGGGATCAGGCGCCGAGCGCAGCCCCAGGAATAGTCGAAAATAAATTCTCCGAGCCCGCGAAGACCTATCTGGAATTTCGCAGCGCCTTCATCCCACGCTCACGCCATCGTCGCTACCGGATTACTTCTTGCCGCCCTTTTTACCGCCCTTTTTGCCGCCTTTTTTCGATGACGCATGACTCTCTTTCTTGCCGCGGCCGGACCCGCTCTTCTTTCCACCCCCCGATTCCTTGTTCACCGTGGCCCAGGCGCGACTCTTGGCTTCCTTCTTCGACACACCCTTATCTTTGTAACCTTCCGCGATGTGTTCAGCCTTCCGTTTCTGTTTGTCCGTGTATTTTCCTTTGTCACCTTTCGGCATAACTGACCTCCCTCAAATTGTGAAATCACGACCCCGCAAGTAGGCGGCTGCAACTCAGCTTTAGTTGTCCTTCCGACGACTGATTAGCTTCGAGAATCTGCTCTCTTCCCCGCTCTTCGTTTCATCTTCATAAAGAAACGCCAGTTGATTCTTTTCAAAGCCCTTGAAGAACTCGGTCCAGGTGATCGGTTGCAGCCTCTCTTCGCCTGAGTACCCCGGATAATCAATGCGCAGCACTCCGCCTTTCTCATCAGTGCCCTTCACGCGCGCCGGATACCCGCCGCGCTCTGACACCCAACGCCTAATCTCATCGTGTTCGATTGTGGTTTTGGACATAACGATCTCCTTCCGCGCCTTTCTCCTAACAAATCACGCGCCAAAAAGAGTTGGCATTTCGATTGCTCAACTCCGCGATGAATTACAGGGATGGGCGGTTCTGAACCGCGTAAAAATTTTAGCGGGTCCAATATCGGGACACCGACGCGCGGACCACGTATCGCAACCTTACACACTCGGGGGAGGACATGATGAAGAAGGAACAACTCAACGAACTGTTATATCAAGCGCTGGAGACCGAGCTTGGCGGAGTGAAAATCTACACCGCGGCCGTCGAATGCGCGGTCAATTCTGATTTGAAGGAAGAGTGGGAAAAGTATCTGGACCAGACACGTGTTCATGTGAGAATCGTACAGAACATTTTCGCGGAACTGGGTCTCGACACCGAGACCGAAACTCCCGGCCGAAAAGTTGTGCGGCACCAGGGCGAATCTCTGCTGCAGGCGATCAAGATGGCCCAGGACGCGGGCGATCCGGCGGCCGCGGAAATCGTGGCCGCGGAATGCGTCGTACTGGCCGAGACAAAAGATCACCTGAACTGGGAGCTAATCGGTGAAGCCGCCGACAACGTCTCTGAACGTGTGGCCGAAGTGCTGAGAGAAGCCCACGAGCAGGTCGAAGAAGAGGAAGACGAACACGTCTACCACACCAAGGGCTGGGCGCGTGAACTATGGTTCAAAGCACTCGGCATCGAAGCCGTGTTACCGCCGCCGGAAGAAGTGAAAGACGTGAAGACCGCCATCGGCGCTGCGCGAGCGCAACAGGCCCGCACCGATATGCTGTGAGTCAGTTCGCGGTGTCAACGAAGTTTGGAAAACGTATCCGGGGGTCGATCCCGATTGATCGGGCAGACCCCCGGAACGCGTTTGCTGGGATCGCACACTGAAAGGGTGCCAGAAACTCCTGAGCAACTCCCACGGGCGCTAATCGAACAAATGATCTGGACCGGGTGGTCCTGAATCAGCGGCGGGTGCGCAGCGCATCTCGCTGCTTTCGACAAATCGCTTTACTATTCTCTACTCCTCGTCATCCAGCGGATATGCCTCACAGATCTTGTTCCAAGCGGCCAATTTGTCCGGGTAAATCCGCCATGTCTCTCGCACCAGCGGATCGAGTTCTTCGATGATTTGCGTCGCTCGTTCCATCAAAGCCACCAGCTGCGGGTCCTCCTCCATCTCCACCTCATCGGCTTTCGTCGCCGCAATCCGGTCAGCCTCAGCCACGATGCGTTCCAACTCACCAACGATATTCTCGTGCTTCATCATCCCCCGTTGAACTCTAATTAGAATGGCTCCCTGGCGCCCCTTTCAACTGCCTACCACCTACTGTCTGCTTACTGCCCACTGCCTACTGCTTACTGCCTACGGCCTACTGCTTCACCGGCAGAGGCGTCTGCAGAACTCCCGCGATCAACTCAGTCAATCCCGCCTCTGAGTCCTGATGTCGTTCCTTGTAATAGCTGGTGAGTTGCTGCATCACGCTGGCTTTCAATTTCTCATTAGCCTGGGGATTTGAATTCATGATTGATAGCGCGCGCGCATAGCCATCGATTATTCGGTCGAGCGTCTTATTAATTCCAGCGGCCGTCGCGTCGTATTGTGATCTCGCCGGGATGGCCTCGGGCGGCGCAAAGTTCTTCCGATATTGCGCAATCAACTGCGGCAACTCATTGATCTCGTAAAGACTCGCGAGATAGGCGTACGTCGTCGCTTCGCGCTTGAAGCTGCTGTTGGATTGGGCCGCTTTGAAAAATGCGGTAGCCGCATCCGTCGGCGCAGATTCAAATAGAAATACTCCCTGCGCATAATGCAGAAACCCGATCGCCTCGTCCCGGCTGGCAAACGGATTCCAGTTCGGCAGAGCCTTGCCCGCTTCAATTAACTCAACCGCGCGTCGCGCCATTTTCGCCGCCTCTGGATTCAGAGACTTATCGTGTGAGCCCGCAGTCAGGTTTGTCCCCGAAGTCAGGTTTGCATAGCCCGCCAGCGTCAAAAGCAGAGGCCACTCAGTACTCTCAGGGTTGTCGTTGACGAGGACCTGGCACACCTCGAAGGCTTTGGCCCACTGTTGCTGATAAGCCACAGTGCGACAGTCGAACTCTCGTACCACCTTCGCGTAGAGCGCCAGCCATTTCCTGATGAACCGCGTGACCTTCTCGTCGTCCTCATCAGCACAACCGCCATACCTTCTGATGTATTCGTTGGCAAATCCACCAGCCCGCTTCTGCTCCTCACCTGTCAACTTATAGTTGGCCAGAAACTTTTCATAAAGCGCCACCTTGGCTTCACCGTCCGCGCAAAACTCTGCTGTTTTTTGGGCAGAGACGTTTGGAGCGAACATCGCCAGGGCAAATACGACAAACGCGAGATGCACAAGTTTCTTCATAGCTCTGAGTTCTCGCTCAGCGTCTAGAATCACAAGGTGGTTTAGCAGAATTCTCGACGCCATCAGAACAACCCAACTGAACTTCTCGGGCAAGCCGGCATCACGGATAATCGCGGATCGGCGCCCATAATTATCCAAACAGAGTCTCGAATCTGCAAGGGAATTTCGGCTTGCGCGCCGCATCATCGTCATTAAGGAACCGTCCGATCCGGACTCGGATTGCTGTGTGGCTTATTCAGATCGGTCCGGTCTCGACTCTGTTTGCGCTGGTGCTTATGTGGACGACAGCGATGTCAAGACAGTTGCGAATCGGTAGTGCCCCAATTTCATTTTCCCCGAAACGCAGACGTGGCGCAGAGAATTCAAATTGGGGCACTACCTGCGAATCAAAAACATTGTGACACCTTTCGCTTGGTGCTATAAGCAGTCAATTGGCTTGTGCTGCAGCGTTGGGGGTTGAAGCAGGAGAACGTTCATTTATTATTTGTGATTCGACAACAGCAGGAGTCGATCTGCTAATGCACCAAGGCGCGCACACCGCAGGACAAACGCAGAGAGGAAATCAAGGTGAGCCGATGTCTCCAGTAGCTCAACCGACCGGGAAAAGTGATGAGGCACTTCCACTAGCACGGGATTGTTTTGTGTTCTTACCGGGCATGGTGGGCGGCCTGGCACTCACCCAGAAAATAGACACCCTTTGTCGTCGAATTGCCAGGGCATTGGCCAACAACGCCGAGGACCGCACAATCCGCTTCAGTTACAAAGTTCACGCTCTGGAGAACTTAGAGACTTTCAAAGGCGAGATAGGAACTATCTATCGTCACGACGATCAAGGCGACGCTCCAGTGATCGACGTGTATATGCTCGAGTACCGCCAGAACTTGATTGAACGTTACGAAAACCGGAATCTACTCGCCAAGACTCTGCTGCTACTGGTCGCTTTGCCTCGCAGTGTCACGCGCATCTTACGCGCTATGATAAAGAAAAAAACTTCGAAGACACGGCCGGAGCAACTCCAACTGCTGTATGCCCTCAGTATTATTTGTCTGCTAATCGTGTACGTAGCTATCCTGATCGGCGCGCTTGGTTCACTGATCGTTGACTCGCACGTGCTGGCAAACGTCCTGCCGCAGATCAAATTTCCTCAGTTTTTCGGATGGTTCTCAAAAGCGTCGCAATGGACCGTCGTGGTTGGCGCAGTGCTGCTCCTGTTTCTCCCACCGAAGTTCAACTTTAAAGAGCGCATCAGTCAGGCCGCGGTTGACTATCTTTGCATGGTCTACTATCTCAATCTCGGAGATCAGCGCAACACAATAGTGGGGCGGCTTGAGACTTTCATCGATGAAATCTCTCGCGTCAGCGAGACCGAACGCAAATCCTCCGGCAAAGGCTACCGCAATATTCATCTCTTTAGTTATAGCTTCGGTTCAATCATCGCGCTGGACGCCTTATTCCCCGCGGGCAGATCGCCAGGCCGCCCGCTGAGAGATATCCACACGCTGGTAACTATTGGTTGTCCCTTTGATTTCGTGCGTACCTTTTGGTCGAGATACTTCGACCAGCGCAGAGAATATGTGAAGGACCATCCGGTTCGCTGGCTCAACGTTTATTCACCTCTGGATGTGCTTGCGTCAAACTTCCGCAACGACTCTCAAACGAGTAAGGCCACTATTAGCATACGGGCCCAGGAATTGTCCGCCGATGCAGATGTCCCGGCGCCCTGCAACGTCAGGTTTCATGAAGGGTTGGATCACAGTGAACTTTCGTTCAGCGACTCACTGACCTTGCTAGGGCTGCGCGCCCACTCGATGTACTGGAGCAGCGAAGCGGAGACGGAACACAATTGCTTCAGCGAACTGATACCTAAAATGTACAACGGCCGGTAAGACCACGGGAGCCGTTCCCAGCTGTGTTATGGCGGCGGTACTTCGCTCTTCCCTCTTATTTTCCACCGCCTCTTCCGCCGAAACCCGCCCGAGCCGCCAACTACCTAGCCAAACCAGCGCATTTCCTTGCTATCCCGAACGTGACGCGGGGTAAAATCAGCCCCAAAAACATTCGTTGACAGAATTCCCCCTCCCGTTTAGAATCCAATGTGTAACGGTGTTGGCCATCGTTACGCGCACTCTGCGCCCCGCGTCTCGGTGATCTTCAGTCAGTCCCACCGGCGTCTGGTTTTTCTTTAGAAAGTCGGAAACCAACCTCGAATGTCAGCAAAACTCGGCGAAATTCTCGTCCGCGAGAATCTGATCAGCCCTCAGCATCTTCGTCAGGCCCTCGATTACCAACGGGAGCACGGCGGGAGGCTGGGGTTCAACCTTGTGAAGCTGGGGCTCGTGTCCGATGACACGATCACCGCCGTCCTTTCCCGCCAGTACGGAATTCCTTCCGTCAATCTCGAACTCTTCAACATCGACGACTCCGTCCTTCGCCTGATCCCTCAGGAAGTAGCGCAGAAGTATTCGGTGCTCCCGCTCTCACGCGTGGGCGCCACCCTGACCCTCGCGATGGTCGATCCCACGAACGTTTTCGCGATGGACGACATTAAGTTCATGACGGGACTGAACGTCGAACCCGTCGTCGTCGCCGAAGCGAGCGTGCAAGCGGCAATTGCCAGGTACTACAGCACCTCACGCGAGATCGAACTCGCCGGTATCGGCGGGGCCGAAGTTCACGTTGAAACGCCAAACGGGAACGGTAACGGCAACGGCTTCTCACAAGCGGATCTCGTTTCTCTTGGTGATCTCGATTTCGATCAGGAGTCACTCAACAGCGAAGTTGAAGTGTTCGAGGACGATGATGAAATCGATCTTTCCAGCCTGACGCGCATGAGTGAAGACGCACCCGTGGTGCGTCTCGTAAATGTTTTGCTCGTAGACTCGCTGCGACGTGGAGCTTCGGACATTCACGTCGAGCCGTATGAGAAAGAACTACGCATCCGGTTCCGCATCGACGGCGTGCTCTACGATGTCATGCACCCGCCTTTGAAAATGCGCGACGCATTAATCTCCCGCATCAAGATCATGTCCAAACTGGACATCTCCGAAAAGCGGCTCCCGCAGGACGGCCGCATCAAGATTCGCCTGAAGGTCGACGCCAAATCACGCGAATTGGATTTTCGTGTTTCTACTCTCCCCACACTCTTCGGCGAAAAAGTCGTGCTCCGCTTGCTCGATAAAGAGAAGTTGATGCTCGACATGACGAATTTAGGTTTCGAGCCGGAGTCGCTCGTCAAATTCCAGCGCAACATTTCCAAGCCTTACGGCATGGTGCTCGTGACTGGACCAACCGGTAGCGGTAAGACGAACACTCTGTACTCGGCCCTGCAATCGCTGAACACGGTCGACACGAACATCATGACCGCGGAAGATCCGGTTGAATTCAACTTGCCCGGCATCAACCAGGTACAGATGAAGGAACAAATTGGATTGAACTTCGCGGCCGCCCTCCGTTCCTTCCTGCGCCAGGATCCGAACATCATCCTCGTCGGCGAAATCCGCGACTTTGAAACGGCGGAAATCGCGATCAAGGCCGCGCTCACCGGTCACATGGTCCTCTCAACCCTGCACACCAACGATGCTCCCTCGACGATCTCGCGTCTGATGAACATGGGCATCGAACCCTTCCTCGTCGCTACATCGGTGAACCTCATCCAGGCCCAGCGACTGATTAGACGAATTTGCAAGGACTGCAAGAAAGAACATCCCACGCCCGTCGAGGCTCTGGTCGAAATCGGGTTTTCGCCCGAGGAGGCCGGCTCGATCAAGACCTACAAAGGCAAGGGCTGTGGCACCTGCAACGACACCGGCTACAAGGGCCGCATTGGTTTGTACGAGGTCATGGAAATTACAGACGAGATTCGCGAATTGATTCTAATCGGCGCGTCATCGCTGGAGTTGCGCAAGAAGGCGATGGAGGACGGCATGGTCACGCTGCGCGGATCGGGTCTGCAGAAAATAAGAAACGGAGTTACCACCATCGAAGAAGTTTTACGCGAAACGGTGGCATGAAAGGGGTTAAGTTATGTTACGACGGTTAGCATTGCTGTTGGGTTTGGTAGTTTCGATAGTTGTTATGCTGCCCTTTGCAACCTCAACCGCTCACAATTTGCGGTCGACGTTTTCGTCGCGCTCGCACCGTTATCATCATCATTCGCGCAGGTGGTGGCGACGCCATCGCGCCATGATGCGTCGTCGTCAGGCGGCGATTGCCCAGCGCCGGGCGCTGCAAGCTGCGCTGCGCAAGAATCCGGGTGCGATGACCGCCGACTATAAAGTGGCGAACCACGTAGCATTGCCGGGAGCCTTGTCGCTGCCCGAATCGGTTTATCGCGATGGATCGTTTGCCATGCCGCTACCAGGCAACTGGTCAGCGTCGGGAGCAAATCCGAACGGTTCGACTTTCAGGATTGAGCCTCCGAATGGAGCGCCGCCGGCCCAGGCGAATTTGGCTGTGGTGGCGCTGGCTCCCTCAGCGAATGCCGTGCAGCCGTTGCCCAGCGAACAGCGAAAGATGTTGGGCGGCGTCGCGTTCACAGATCTGCGTCGCACAGTAATCGACAAAATGATCACGGCCGGCGGTTGGGTGGTCAACGATCGCCAGCGTGAAATCGGCGGTCACAAAGTCTTCGAGGTCATAGCGCAGACGCCCGCCAACGCGCAAACCAAATCTGACCAGGTTTGGAATTTCTATTTCACCGAAATCAATGGTCGGGTTTATTCGCTAACCACACGTTCGGCCGCCGGAGCCACTTCCAAGGTCTCTGCTGATGCCGAGCAATTTCTTTCAACCTTCCGACCCGACGAGCCGAAAAGATAAATCCACTTGAGGAGTGCGGAACAAATGGAAAATCCCCCGCAACAACTGTCGCTCTCAGAGTTACTTCATAAACTCTCTGATCTGGCTGGCTCTGACCTGCACATCACGACCGGCACGCCGCCGCTCGTACGCGTGCATGGAGAGATCCGGCCGCTCGATGGCTATCGTCCGTTGACCTCATCCGAGACCAAGCAGTTGGCTTACTCGGTTTTGACGGACGCTCAAAAGCACCGCTTCGAAGAGAACCTCGAGTTGGACTTCAGCTTCGGCGTCAAGGGATTGTCACGTTTTCGCGCGAACATCTTTAATCAGCGGGGCGCGGTCGGCGCAGTCTTCCGCGCAATTCCCTATGAAATTAAGTCGTTCGAAGAGTTGGGCTTACCACAGGTTGTGAAAGACCTCTGCGCCAAACCCAGAGGCTTGGTGTTGGTGACCGGACCGACAGGTTCGGGCAAATCCACCACGCTTGCAGCTGTTATCGACAAGATCAATAAAGAACGTCACGAGCATATCCTGACCATAGAAGATCCGATCGAGTTTCTGCACAATCACAAGAACTGCATCGTCAATCAGCGTGAAGTCAATGCCGACACGCGCGGCTTTGCCAATGCGCTGAGAACTGCGCTGCGTCAGGATCCTGACGTGGTTTTGGTCGGCGAAATGCGCGACTTGGAAACGATCGAATCAGCGCTGCGTATCGCTGAAACCGGCCACTTAACTTTTGCCACGCTGCACACGAACTCGGCGGTCTCGACGATCAATCGCATCATCGACGTGTTCCCGCCGGTTCAGCAGGCCCAGGTCCGCGCGCAGTTATCGCTGACCCTGGAAGGCATTCTTTGTCAGACGTTGCTGCCAAAAGCTGACGGGCGCGGTCGAGCTTTGGCGATGGAAATACTGATTCCCAACGCTGCCATTCGCAACCTGATCCGTGAAGACAAGGTCCATCAGATTTACTCGATGATGCAGACCGGTCAGGACGTTCACGGAATGCAGACCTTCAACCAATCGCTGGCGACGCTGTTCCACAAACGCATGATCAGTCGCGAAACGGCAATGCAGCGCACCTCAAATGCTAACGAGCTGCGTGATCTGATTGAGCGCGGCCAGGGTATCAACAACGGCGGCAACGGCGCCGCTCGTCCGTCGATGCCGGTGGGAAACACTTCCGGCAGCCGCTTGTTCGCTCGCAAATAGACAATACCATCACCGATTTAGAACGGAGTTCACACGATGCCAACGTACGTCTTCAAGGGCCGCAACCGCATGAACGAGGTCATCACCGGCGAGCGCGTCGCCGACAATCGCGAGGCCTTGCGCCAGGCTCTGCGCCGTGAACAAGTGACCTTGACCTCGGTCAAAGAAAAAGGGCGCGAAATCGGCATCCCGAAGCTGTCCGGCCGCAAGAAAGTTAAATCGAAGGACCTGGCAATTTTTACGCGCCAGTTCTCAGTGATGATCGATGCCGGCTTGCCGCTGGTCCAATGTTTGGACATCCTCGCACAGCAACAGCAGAACAAATATTTCCAACAGGTGCTTGGCCAGATTCGCCAGGACGTCGAAGAAGGTTCGACACTCGCAGCGGCCATGGCGCGTCACAACAAAGTTTTCGATCAGCTCTACTCGAACATGGTCGAGGCCGGTGAGACGGGCGGTATTCTCGATCTGATCTTGCAGAGGCTGTCGACGTTTATCGAAAAAATAGTCAAATTAAAGCGCGACGTTGTTTCCGCCATGATCTATCCGGCCGCCGTCATCATTCTCGCGATTGTCGCCGTGGCCGTGATCATGATTGTGGTTATCCCGCAATTCCAAACCATCTTCATGGGTTTGTTGGGCCCGGGTGAGCCTCTGCCGCTGCCGACGCGAATCGTCGTCGGGTTCAGCAACTTCCTGGCCGGCTGGGGCGGACTAGGGATCCTAGTGCTCATCATCGGCTCAGGCGTGGGCATCAATTTCTATTACAAGACACCCGCGGGACGGAGACGCATCGACACCATCCTGCTTAAGACTCCGGTGCTGGGGCCGATATTTTTGAAGATCGCGATCGCGCGATTCTCGCGGACGCTCTCGACCTTGCTCTCGTCCGGCGTTCCAATTCTGCAATCGCTCGACATCACCGCGCGCACGGCCGGCAATGTCGTGATCGAAACGGCGATTCTCAACGTCCGCAGCGCTGTCGAACAGGGCAAGAGCTTTGTCGAGCCCCTGCGAGCGGCCGACATATTCCCGCACATGGTTTCGCAGATGGTTGGCATCGGTGAACAGACGGGCGCGCTCGATGCGATGCTCGGCAAGATTGCTGACTTCTACGAATCAGAAGTCGATGCGGCGATTGCGAACTTGCTGACTCTTATTGAACCGGTATTGATCGGATTCCTGGGAGTAACGATCGGTTCGATCGTTATCGCCATGTATCTGCCGATGTTCTCACTGATTGGAAAGTTGTCGCAGGGCCATTAAAGCGCGCGGCGGTCGTTTGTGTAGCCGAATTAAAGTCGGAAAATGGGAATTAAAGTAGGAAAATGAAACAACCGGTCTTAAACCGGAGTTTTGTCTCTCCTGAAACACCGATCTTCATCTTGTAGCGGTACCGACTGGGAGTCTGGGCTTCTTCTTTGAGGACCTTGAAGAGTTACAGCCATTGAAGAAGGGACTTAACGGTCGAACAATGACAACGGAATAGCCATCGCCTGAGCGATATAGCCCGCATCGTTCGGATGCAAATGATCACCGCTGTCGAAGTCAGGCCGTAGTTGCGTCGGACGGGTTGGATCGCGCAAAACCGCATCAAAATCTACAACGCCGTCGAACTCACGGCTGTGCAGTATCCAGGCGTTCACCTCCTGGCGCACGGCTTCGCGTTCCAGAGTGTAAAACTCAACGTGCGGCCTTCGGAAAAATGAATTCTCGAAAGGCGTGATCGTCGTCCCGATGATTCGAATGCCCTTCTGATGCGCCCGCGCGATCAGCTTTTGATAGCCGGCTATGATGTCCCGTGCACTTACCTTTTCGGCTGGAGGAGTAAACGGGAACGCCGGGAAAGCGATGTCATTGATCCCAAGAGCCACGAACACGTACTTGACGCCTGGCTGCTCGACGACGTCACGTTCGTAACGCGCCAGCCCGGACTCGCCGAGAGCCGCCCCAAATGGACTGTCGGGAGTCTGAGGGCTGTCATGCAACAGGCGGTTGCCGATAATTCCGAGATTCAGGACGCCGAGTTGCGATTTGCTGCCGCCGGCTTTCTGCAATCGCTCTGCGAGCGTGTCCGGCCAGCGGTGATTGGCATCTGAGGTCGACCCGTCGCCGTCCGTAAGTGACGAGCCCAAGGCGACGATCGTTGCTCCGTGAGCCGCTGCCTCGACATCGACTGCGGTAAGAAAGGGCCAGGAGTGGATTGACTTGCTTACCGGAAATTTGACGCTGCCGACGAACTCGCCTTCGGGGGACAGGTAGTTTGTCTGTTGCGCCAGGGTGTGTGATGTGGTCGCCGCTGTGTTTTCCGGAAAAAAGAAACTGATCGCCAGATCACTCAGGGCAGGCACCTCCAGGTCGATCGGATCGCTCACGACGAGCGATCGTGCCGGAATTGAGATTGATGGCCGTCCACCGAAGGTCAGACTTCTGTCCGAAGCCGGATCGATCTCCGCGCCGGTAGTGCGACGGGCAATGTGTGCCACGCCGATCTGCAATGGCTGTTCGCCGTAGGTGTTCGATATTTTGATCCTGACTCTTTTTCCGCCGACACTCGTGTGCACAACCAGCCGCACGCTCTGGTTTCGGAAAACCTGGATGTTTTTTCCGGGAAGCGACGGCTGTGCGGCCGTTGCCCACGTCCCGATCCATTGGCCCCTGGCCTTATGGCTGCTGACGCTTGATACAATTTCCGGATTCGTGCCTCCGACGATCGCGGCCATCAGGACTACAGGTATCCAACCTAAGGTCTGGCGCGCATCATGACGCAATGCCTCCACCGCCTTGCCAATTGCTGCGGTTAACAGTGGCCACGCTCTGATTCCGAGACGAGACGAACCATGTCGATAGGCCGGATCTTCCATCATTCGTCTCCTCTTTCCACTCTGATAAGTGGGCAACAATACCTTGGCCGAAGACCGCCGCACGGACATTACGACCTCACTATGTTTTGTTATCTGTCGAATCCAATCCAACATCTCCGGAGACTTGGCCGTAGGTAGTTTACTCAAGTCCAACTGACCGTCATCGGATCACTTTCTCAGCACCGTCTACAATCACCTGCGTGCCGTCAGAATAACTAAACGTTCTTGCCAACTCGCCTTTCTGATCCAGCAGATACAGATCGGTCGAATGGTTAATGTGATAACCGGCGGCGGAATCAGACTGTTCGATCTCATATTTTGCGCCATACTGTTTGACGACCACATCAATTTCTTCTTTCGCTCCCGTAAGTCCCACAGAGTTCAGGTGAAAGTACGCGAGATAATTCTTCAGGATACTCGTTGTGTCTCTACCGGGATCGACACTAACGAATACCGTCATGACCTGGCCGGCGTTGCGTCCAAGTAACTTGTAGACCTGCGACAGTTTTGCCATTGTCGTAGGACAAGCGTCCGGACAATGCGTATAGCCGAAGAAGAGGAAGACAACCTTGCCGCGCAACTGAGACAGATGAAACGGTTTCCCGTTCTGATCTGTTAACGCGAAGTCTTTGCCGGGATTGTCTGTCGTGCTGCTACGGACACTTGGAGTCGTGCACACTACCGCAGAGTCGTTCCAGGTTAATCCGGTTAACAACATCAGCGCGAGAAGCAGCGCAAACGATCTCAATATTTGCTTCATCTTTCATCCTTCCTTCACCATCGCGCTCCGTGGCTTGACGGGAATAGTGATCGTCCTTCGAAGATCACCGGAGAACTCGAGCGTGATTTTGACTTTGTCTCCTTCTTTCAATTCTTTCCGTAGTCCGATCACCATCAAGTGGTAACCACCGGGTTTCAGTTCCGCTGTGCCGCCGGCGGGAATGTCGATGGTTTCAACTCGATGCATATTCATCATCCCGTCGACGAGTTCCATCTTGTGAAGCTCGACTGTTTCGGCGACTTCCGTGCTGGCAGATCTCAGAGCGATGTCCGCATTGGTTTGATTTTCAATCACCATGTAGGCTGCAGTAATTTTTTGCGATGGCGGGCCTTCCTGCACCCACCCGTCGCGTATCAAGACCTTGCTCTCGTCGCTGACCGAAGCAGCTGAGAACGGCGTCGAGTATGTCGCCGCAGAATCCGCGCGCAGGTTGGATTTATTACGATGACTTGCAATGTTCGGCGCCAGCATCAAGGAGAAAAGCACAGCGAGTAGAGTGTGGCTCATGTGATTTCTTCTGACCTCCTTTAATCGGGGATTGATGTCGAACTGTGGGGTCGGGGCGTAACTACCAGGGAGTACCGTCACTGGCGCAAGAACGAGAAGCTTCGACCAGTTCGACATTCTTTCTACCACAGGGGAACGCGAGGCCATCGCCTGGCTAGACAAGCATCGATCCCCCAAACTCGGCCGGCGGCGCCGAGGAGACAAACAAGCGCGCTGAGGAACACCGCCGCGTCTTCACTGTCAGGCGACCAGAAGAGCCGGCCTTTCGCCAGCATAAAATTCAAGAACATGAACATTGCGATGGCCGCGCCAACGCGCGTTCCCAAACCGAGCAGCAGAGACAATCCCGCGGCAAGTTCTCCGACCATCACCAGATAACTGAATACCGTTGCGTGCGGAATCACTACGTGCTGAAGAAAATGCTGATAGGGCATGGAGGCATTCCGCATCACAAAGCCCTGCAGGAAGCTCAACATCTCAACAGAAAAAGGCGCGTTGCCGCGAAGCATTTTGCCCGCATCGGTAATCAGCAGGATGACCCCGAGATGCACACGCAGAATTACCAGCAATGAGCGCGGTACGTAGTGAAACGATCCTGCTTCGATCGATTCTTTTTCAGGTTTCATATCGTCGCTTCAATATAAGACCCTGCGCTACGTCTTCGCCATGACATATATCCGACGATTCTTGCCAAAGCTAAGTCACATTTCACCGGCTTTCCGGATATGAATATTGTCGCGCCGGCCTATGGAATCCGCGCGTGTCCTAGAGACCGTAACTAAGTCATTGAGGGTGAGGGTGCGTCAGATACTGTGACGAGTTGAGCTCGCTACTTCTCAAACCGGAGTCACCACTTCTCTTTTGCCGCGATTTCAGCAGTTGATCGATCGAGAACTTGCCGGGACCCGTCAACGCCAAAGTAACGAATGACAGGGAATAAACCGCTGCCAGGTGCCAAGAGGCTTCACCCACTCGCAGACTGAAATACAAAGCTCCAGCCATACTCAAAGCGGTCAGCGCTGCGGACACTCGAGTAAAGAAACCTAAGGCAATAAAGAGTGCTCCGACGGACTCAGAAAGTACGACAAACACCGCCAGCAAAATAGGCAAAGGGAAACCCATCTTTCCGATTTGTGCCGCGAAGCCCCAGGAGTTCCACGCGAGTCGGCCGCTGATCAAGGGAAAAAGCCACGTGAATTTCTTCCACCCATAAACGATTAGGAGTAACGCCCCCGATCCGCGCAGAACCAGCAAGCCGAGATCAGACTGAGTCTTGCGTATTTTCATGATCGCTTTCGTTTCGAAAACGCCTTCGGTTCACGGCTTTTGGGGAGTCGCGGCAGGCTCGGCGGGCGGCTTTGGCTTCAGCTCCCATAACACATTGATGATTTTCCATTGGCCGTTGAACTTGGCGACTTCGAGATAGTCAATCCAACCGGACGCGACAATTTTTACGACCGCGGCATTGTTAAAGCGATCGAGAATCGTAATCTCTTTCAGCTGTTGGTCCTTCGGCGTCTTGTTGCCGCCGACGCGCCGCGTGTTCTGAACCAGTTGCATCGCGCCCATGTGGTTAAACTGACTGTGTCCGGTTTTTGGATCCGTAGAGATCATTCGCTTCGCCAACTCGGGATGCAGCGCGCTTTCCATTCGCGCCGCATCGCCTTCGTACCAACCCTCGATGTAGTTCAGAGCGGTGACTTTGACCGCGGCGTCATCATCGCTTGAATTGGTTTGCGCGGTCGCCAGAGCCGCGGCAAACAACACGATGCCCAGGGCACAGATAAATGTTTTCATGATACTTCCCACCTTCCCATTAAGTGCTGTCAATATTTTTCTTGAGCCCCATGAAGGGAGACGCTCGGTTTCTTTTTTCGGCGCCCCGGTCACCATGATTATCTTTCGGAGATTACATCTCTTCTTATGCCGTATTCAGGATGAGTTATTCCGAGAAGCCATTGATCAAACCAAGCCATGATGTGCTGCAACCGTTCCACCCGATGCCACGGCTCTCCGGCGGCATGCAGGCCATGACTCTCGCGCGGGAAAATAATCATCACGGTCGGGCGCTTCAAAAATTTGAGGGCCCGGAACATTTGCTCGCCGCCGGCGTAAGATGGCGCCAGGTGATCGTCTTCACCTTCGATGAACATTATCGGAGTACGAACCTTTTCAACGAAGGTGATCGGAGATCTCGCGGCGTAACTCTGTGGATCTTGAAACGGCGGCGTCTTGAACCATACCGGCTGGAACCAGGGAAAGTTTGTCGTGTACCACCAGGTTTCCCAGTTGGAAAAGTCTCGGGCCGACACTGCTGCGGCAAACCGGTCAGTGTGTCCAACGATCCAATCGACGAGCATTCCGCCGGCGCTACCACCAGTGACGCCGAGCTTATTGGTATCGACGTAGCCGCGCTTGAGAACTTCATCGACGCCCAGTAGCAGGTCCTTAACATCGTCGCCTGGAAAGCGATATTGAATGATGTTTCCGAATTCTTGTCCATAACCCCACGAGCCACGCGGATTGACGTACAGAACGACATAGCCGCGCGCTGCCATCAATTGAAATTCGTGAGTGAACGTCCATCCCCACGCGCCGTGCGGCCCTCCATGTATTTGTAAAATGAGCGGATACTTCTTGTGCGGATCGAAATCTGGCGGCTTTTGAATCCACCCTTGAATCTGTCTGCCGTCAAAGCTGCGGTAAGTGATCTCTTCGGGTAAGGTTAGATTGAGCTGCGCCCAAAGGTGCTCGTTAACATTTGTAAGGCGGCGTTGAGTGCCGTCAGGCGTGACGGCAAACAGATCTGCGTTCATCACCGGATTTGAAATCACCGTCACAAAGTTTTGAGAGTCCGGTGTCTGCGAAAAACCGAGGACTGCTTGATCGCCTTTTGTGATTTCCTGAACTCTGTTCGTATCGGTATCAACCCGAACGAGCGCCGTGTGGCCCGAGTGTGACGATACGTCAAAAACGAAGCGGCTGTCCGGGGACCAATGGAGCGTCTGGCCACTGGTTCCCGAATTATTATTGTCACCAGTGACAGTATTGTTCATATCAAAATCGTAATTGGCCGTCAGATTGCGAGGTGTAGCGCCGGGTTTTAAATCCATCACCCACAGATCGAATTGTGAGTAGGATCGCTGCGGCTGAGTGACCACCGCGCCATGAAAAGCGATTCGCTGACCGTCCGGGCTGACCGCAAGATGAAAAATTCCCATCGGAATCGTGGCCAGTTGCGCTGGTGGCCCACCATTCGCGGGAACCGAATAGAGAAACCGTTTAGTGAATTGCTCGTCTGCCGGCGCGTTGCCAAAATAGATTCGCGATCCGTCCGGCGCCCATACCGGTTCGTTTTCCAGCACATTGGGATCCTAAGCTTAGAATTCCACGTGGACAAGTTGTCGCGG
>JADMIO011260186.1_pt1 | contig 126540 bp, 101 predicted proteins | sample 8958161 | NCBI WGS metagenome assembly JADMIO01 (sample SAMN16585339, study PRJNA669376) | soil metagenome | isolation source: Crop rotation soil | place: USA: Cullars Rotation, Alabama | collected 2011
GCGACAACTTGTCCACGTGGAATTCTAAGCTTAGGATCCCAATGTGCTGGAAAGGAGGATTTTGGCCAGGTCCTGATAGCTGCATTCTTCGTAGTAATAGAGCATCAAAACCTCGCGATGCTTTTCAGGGAGCTTGTTCACTTCATCCATCAACTGTTTGAGATCCTCGCTTAGCTCCAGGTCGTTTGCATTGCTTCGTCCATCGGGCAGATCTTCGGGTTTTGCATCTTCGCCTAAGGAACCAAAGCTCACTTGCGTGCGGTCTTTGTCTTTCAGCCAATCCAGGCAGACTCTCGTGGCGATGCCGCAGAGCCAGGGGCCGAATTTTTCGGGCTCACCAAGGGAGCTTAGCGCCTTGAAGCTTCGGAAGAGGGCTTCTTGCGCCAGTTCCTCGGCCACATCTGCCCTGCCCACGCGGGCGTGGCAGACGGCGGTTGCGCGCGGGGCCCACTTGCGCACGAGCTGGTCGTACGCGGTGGTCCTTCCGGCCAACGTGTGGCGGACCAGCTCGCCGTCCGTCATCACAACTCCTCATGCCACCGAATGCGGCCAACGATCCGCGATGGTCCTGACATAGACCTTGTAGATGTGGCCGGCGGGGTTAATAGGGGAATTATGATGCAGGCTGGAAGGCGGTCCTACAATAGCGGGCGATCGGCAGTGAGGATGAAGCATGAAAATCGAGCCAATTAAGCTTGAAGGGCAGCACGTGCGGCTGGAGCCGCTGTCGATGGAGCATCATGCGCGGTTGTGCGAGGTGGCGTTTGACGCGGATTTGTGGAGGTGGACAAGCACGGCCCTGAGCACCGCGGAGGATGTGCGGAAATATATCGAGATTGCGCTTTGCGGCCTGGAGGAAAAGACGATTTTGCCATTTGCGACGGTGGAGAAGGCGGGCGGGAAGGTGATCGGCAGCACGCGATTTGCGCATATCGCGGCCAAAGATCGACGCGTGGAGATTGGGTGGACGTGGATTGCGCGGCAATGGCAGCGGACAGCGATCAATACCGAGGCCAAGTATTTGATGCTGCGGCACGCGTTTGAAACCTGGGGGTGCAACCGGGTGGAGTTGTTGACCAATGCGTTGAATGCGAAATCGCGGGCCGCGATCGAGAGAATTGGCGCAAAGTATGAGGGGCTGCTGCGGCGGCACATGGTGAATCCGAACGGGGTGGTCAGGGATACGGTGGTTTACAGTGTGATTGATTCGGAGTGGGAAGGGGTGAAGAGGGAGTTGGAGAGGAAGATGGCATGCTGAAGCATGCCCTACTTGCCGATCGGAGCATTGGGATTGACCCCGGGTGGGGAGAAGTTGCGGAGGATGAGGGCGTCTTCGAGAAGTTTTTTGGCGGATTCGTTGCCGAGGAGTTGGCGGAGATTTGGGGGAGCGGGCGCTGTGGAGGTGAGGCGGCCGGTTTCGGCGCTTAGCGTTGCGACTTTGGAATCGGTAAGGGGAACGTAGATGAAGTTATTGACCACCGCGGGTGGGCCGGTAATGCGTGAGCCGGCGGGGGGATTGTAGCGCCAGCGGATTTTGGCGTTGGGAGCTTCGATTCCTTCGATGGCGTCGCCGGCGAAGATGGCGAGACTGCCGGCGTGACCGATGAGCGTGGTGGTGGGGTTGGATTGACGCTCCCAGAGTTGTGCGCCGGTGAGGAGCTCGAGGCCGAAGGATGAAGCTGTGTCTTGTGGGGCGATGACGGCGGCCCAGCCGCAGATCTCCGGGGTGCCGCGATAGCGGAGGAGCTCATTTTGATCGACGGGGATGGGAAGGCGATCGGCTTCGCCGAAAAGTTTTTCCCGGCCGCGGCCGATGATGACCATTTTCTGTTCGTAGCTGCGGGTCCAGCGCAGGTGGCCGTCGAATCGGCCGACGGCGGCGGCGAGGCCGACGTTGGGGGTGACGATGACCAGGTCGGCGGCGATGGCGGGCTCGGTTTGTTCCCAGAACTCATCCCAGCCGCGCGGGTCATCGCGGGCTCTGCGCATTTGCAGAAGTGTTCCCAGTGGGGTTTTGAAAATGAGGTGGCCATCCATGAGGTCGAGGGCGACCAGCAGGAGCTGGCCGGATTGCTCGGTGAATTCGACGGCGGTGGCGTAGACGAATCGGCCGGCGACGGCGGGATTGCCGGCGAAGGAGAGGGAGTCTGCGCCGGTGATCAGGTCGGTGGACCAGAGGAGTTTGCCATCGGAGGCGCGGAGGGCGCGGATGCCGAAATCGCGGCCTGCGCCCAGCGGCTGGCGGACGACGATGATTTGCGGGCCGGTTGGTGAGGAGAAAATGGCGGGGGAATAGATGGTGCCGCGGCCTTTGTCGTTGGCGCGATCGGGGGCCAGGCCGCGGGCCCAGGCTTCGGGGGCAGCGAAATTCCAGAGGGATTGGCCGTTTTCTTTCATCGCGAAGATTTGCCGGGGGGCGACGAGATAGATGACATTGTCGAAGCCGATGGGAATTGTTTTGGACATGCCGACGGCGTCGGAGCGGAGATACCAGATGGCGTCGAAGGCGATGGGGCCGCGGAAGTTTTTTAATTTGGCGGAGATTTCGGCGGCTTTTTTCAAGGCGGCGGAGGGGAGATCGCCGGGGGGTTCGTTGGAGAGGACTCGGCAGATGGCGAGCGTGGTGGCGTGGTCGTCGTCGAGTTTGCCGCCAAGATTTTGCGCGAGGGTGAGGAAAGTTGCGGCCGCGGGGGCGTCGCCGAGCTGGGTGGCGCGGTCGGAGGCTTCGATGAAGGCATCGGGAGCGACCGATGAGAAGCGGTAGCGCTTGGCGAGGAGATAAAAGCGCTCGGGCGTGGCGGTGGAATCTTTACGGAGGTCGTCGAAGGCTTGTTTGGCGGCGGTGTCGAACTGAGCGGAGTAAGCGGGGGTGATGTTTTTGCCGTGGCGGATGGAGATGCTGTCGAGCCAGTTGGAGATGGAGATGAGACTGCGCTCATCGCCGGAGGTGATCTCGTCAGCGTTGGATTTCAGAAGGTTTTCGATTTGCGCGGCCGCCTCTGCGAAGTTTTTCCGTTCGAGCAGGTCCTGGATGGTGTCGAGGGAAGTTTGAGCGCGAAAAGTTTCGGCGGGGGGCTCGAAGCGGGGACTGGAGCGGAAATCCCGCTGCGCCAGCGCGACGCTGGTCGCCAGTAGAAGCGCGATCAGAATTGATAAGATTCGAAGCATTCTCCGGTCATAGTACCCGGCCTGTTTACAAACTTGTGACTGAATGCGGAGGGAATTCATGGGATAAATGAATCAGTGATTCAATAACAAGGAGCAGTTTATGCGTTGGCTGAGCATCATCATCGTGTTGGTTGTGGCGAGTTGGGTTTGTGCGGCGGAAAAGCCGGCGCATGCGGCCGCTTCGCAGCTTCAGCTTTCCACGGAGCGGGTAATTATTTTCAAGGATGGCTATGGGCTGATTGTAAAAAACGGCAAGGCGACGGCCGACGGGCAGGGGAAAGTATTTACGCCCGAGGTCCCGGAGAGCGCCATCCTGGGGAGCTTCTGGGCGATGAGCGATGGCCAGAAACTGCTGGCGATGGAGGCAGGGTGGGAAGAGAAGCGCGAGGTGCGCGAGCGGAGGACGGCGTGCATTACCATTCCGGAACTGCTGCGCGCAAATGTGGGCAAGCGGGTGACGCTGACGCTTGGCGACCGAAAGACGATCACCGGGGAACTCGTGCAAGTGCTGGATATTCCGGGGGAGGGTGTGCTGACGCCCAGCCCTACAACGCCAGGGTTTTTTGTGGAACGCGATCCCGCGCAAAGCCCGTTTGAGGCACTGAGGAACATGCAGGAAGTGGCCGCAGCGCGGGTTTATGGATATGCAGCGCCAATGCCAGCGCCTGGGGAACAGGCTGGGATTTTGAAGCGTGAGATCACGCCTCGCGGGGGTGATTTTGTCGTGCTGGATGACACCGAGGCAGGGCGGATGGTGCTGCCGGTGGCGCAGGTGCAGGCAATTTCGGGCAAGGAATTGGCCACGCAGATGGTGCGCGAGGAGGAAGTTTTTTCGCGGACCAAGCGATTGAATTTTGATTATGGCAAGGAGTCGGCGAATAAGGAAGTTGCGCTGAAGCTGTTTTATTTCACCGGTGGGCTGCGGTGGATACCGACATATCGGGTGAGCGGAGAATTGAAGGACAAGGCGGAGTTGGCGCTTCAGGGTGAGGTGCTCAATGAGATTGAGAACCTGGAAAATGCAGCGCTGGATCTTGTGGTGGGCGTGCCGAATTTCCGGTTCAAGGACAATATTTCGCCGCTGACGCTGGAGCGGATGATGCGGAACACACTGGCGCAGGCAGCGCCGAATTTGAATATGAGGAACAATGAATTCAGCAACTCGCTGGGTGCGAATTATTCGCAGGCGCAGGGCGCCTGGCGGGGGCGCGAGGTAGAGGGGAGCAGCGTGGCGTCGATGGCGCCGGAGCTGGCCGGATCGGGCGGCGAGCAGGATCTTTTTGTCTATAGCATGAATAAGTTCTCACTTAAGAAGGGTTCGCGGGCGACGGTGCCGCTGTGGCAGAACACCGTGCCGATGCGGCATGTTTATACGCTCGATCTGAAGTCGGTGCGCGGGCGCAATGGCGGGGCGAGCGATGGGCCCGAGGCGCACGCGGGTTCGCCTCTGAAGATCAATGTGAATCGCGTCTGGCATCAGCTGGAGCTGGCCAACAACAGCAAGCTGCCGTGGACAACGGGAGCAGCGCTGTCGATGCGCGAGAATCTGCCGCTGGGGCAGGACCTGCTGACCTACACACCGGTGGGTGGATGTGCCCTGCTGCCATTGACGGTGGCGGTGGATATGAGCAACAGCACCGAGGAAGTGGAGATTTCGCGGAAGCACGATGCGGTCCAGTTTGGGGGAAACACCTATTCCAAGATCACCAAGAAAGGAACGATCACGATCACCAGTTTCCGCAAGGAGAAATCGGTGATGCGGGTTTCACTGGGGACCGGCGGGCGCGTGGAGGAGGTGTCAGATGACGGGAAGGTGAAGATCAACGACCATCTGGTCAGCGACTGGCAGGAGTACAGCTATCACGTGGCCAACCCGCACAGTGATGTCAGCTGGGACCTGACGCTGGAGCCGGGGGTGACCAAGACGCTGACGTATACGGTGAGTGTATATTCGCGGTGATATTGAAAAGGATGTCGGGCAAGAGTGCCCGACCGACCGGATGTCCATCGGCGTGCCGCGCGGCCAGCGTGGTACGCCGATTGCATTTCTGGCTGCGGCGAATAACCAACTCTTGAAAGGAGCGCTCACATGGCGATGGACACTGGCAAAACCAATTACGAATTTGATGATACAGGCGAGGCCGTGCGACAGATCAATTCACTGTTGCGTGGCGAGATTTCCGCGGCGGAGACGTACAAGATGGCCATCGACAAGGTCGCCGATAGCGACAAAGTGAATGATGTGCAGATCCTCAAGCAGATGCAGGAAGAGCATGGAAGAGCTGCCCAGGAGCTGCGTGAACGGATCCGCTCGCTCGGTGGAGAGCCGTCCGATTCGTCAGGCGCGTGGGGAGCTTGGGCGCAGACGGTGCAGGGGACGATGAACTTGTTCGGCGATGCGGCAGCACTCAAGAGCCTGAAAGAAGGCGAAGAGCACGGCTTGAAGGACTATCAAGAAGCGCTGGATGACACGGATGCGGAAACGGCCCAGCTCATCCAGAATGAATTTATCCCGAATCAGCAGAAACACATCAGCATCTTGGATCAATTGATCAACGCGGCCGGCCGGGCTTGATGGTGTGCCGCTTTAGAATACCCGTCATTGACTGTTTGTGATGACGGGATGCTGTAGGCAGGACGGCCTTCATCGGTCGTCCTGCTTTTATGCGCAGACGTAAAAAGAGACGGTCCGCTGAAGCGGACCCTACGAAGCGCGCGCGGGGACTTAGGCGGAGGTGGTGATGTAGGGGAGGAGGCTCATGTAGCGGGCGCGTTTGATCGCGCGGGCGAGCATACGTTGTTCCATGGCGTTGACGCCCGTTCGCTTGCGGGAAAGGATCTTGCCGTTTTGGCTGATCAGGCGCTTGAGGGATTCGGTATCCTTGTAATCGATGTAGGTTTTGCCCGAGGCGCTGTGGCGGGCGATCTTGATCTTGGGGCGGCTGAAAGTCTGGAACTTTTCGGCCCGCTCGCGTCGTTCACGGTTGGTTTCTCTGGGCATTTGCGGAAGTCTCCAAAGTTGGCAAAGGGGGGAATTGTAGCCGTAAGGCAGATTGATTCAACCCCGCCTGGCAATTAGGTAGAATGGCCATTGCAATGAAGAAGTTGTTGCCTGTTTTCGTGCTTTTGGCGCTGTACGCGGCCACTATGAATGCGGCCGAGCCTCGGCCAGGGGATGCCCAAGCCGCCCAGGGGGTGCTCAAGGCCAAGGGGCTAACCAAATCGGGGGCTAGTTACCTGCTGGAGGGTGAAGCAAAGTTTCCCGAAGAGTTGCGGGTGATGCGCGCGGCCAAGTTTAAAGTCGATCAGAATTCAGCGCAGCGGGCAAAGCTTGAGAAGGCCATTGACGCCGCGAATGACACGGTAGTGCAATGCGCACGAGAGATCAGCGATGCGACTGGGCAAGCATCCCGTGAGAAGAACCGCGATCGATTCAACCAATTGGTTGCCAGGCAGGATGCAGCGCGGAGCAGGGGATTGGAGGCGATCAGGGAGCGCGACTTTCTGGTGAAGGAATTAAACAAGCTTGGCGATCCGCGGGATGACTACGTCACGCTGTTGCTGAATGTCTCGGCGAAGATGGAAAATCTGGCCGAGCGCTATGCAGCATTGGCCGAGGATCAGGAAGTGCGTGATGCGCTGGCGGCGGTAAATGCCGGTGGCGGGCCCAAAGCCCGGCTGGGACCTTCAGCGCGGTTTTTGGAGGAGCTGCCGGTAGTGCGGAAGCAGAGGGAACTCATCAAGGATGCGGTGATCAAGTTTCAGGGCGGTAGTGGCACGCCGAAGGTCCAGGTAAGAATCAACGATACGCTTAACCTGGTGATGACCTTCGATTCCGGCGCGTCGGCGGTGACGCTGACTTCGGAGGCCGCCAAGGAGCTGGGGCTGCGGCCGGGACCGAATGATCCCGTGGTTGAAGCGGTCGGTGCGGATGGACAGAAGACAAAAGTTTCGTTGATGACGCTTAAGAGCGTGAGGCTGGGGCAATTCATCATCGGCGATGTCGAGTGCCTGGTGTTTCCCCCTTCGGTGAAGGGATCCAACCTTCTGGGGGGAACCTTTCTACGAAATTTTGTTTACAGGATGGACCTGGCGGCGGGGGAGATTCACATGACTCAGGTGGGTGGGAAGGCGGTGGTTCCCGAGGCGCCGCGCGCGGAAAAAAGTCCAGCCACCAGGCCCGCCGCGGCGGGGCGGCAGGTGGTTCTTGAGATCAAGGCGATGATCGACGGCAGCGATACGATCACGGTGACCCCGGCCGGTCTGGCCTGGTCACACAAGAGCTGGCAGTGGCCGTCGGTCGTGCAGGTGAACGGCGTCAGTTGGAATCCAAAGTCCGAGACGATACTTCCCAGCACTGGCCAGCTGGCTTTTCTGAAGCAGGTGGACTTGTCGGGGGCGAAGGTACTTGATCAGAGTGGTCGCGGCGGTATTTCCATGAAGCAGACGGATGCGGGGCTGGAGATTCATTTCGATGATGGCGCCAATGGCGCAAGCGCCTACACCATTCAAATCTCGCTGCCTCGGAAATGATTGAATCTTAGTGCTAGCGCTCGATCACCGGGGGCTTGGGCGAGGGCTGGCCTGGTTGACCGGGTTGAGCCGGTTGCGTGGTTGGCGGGCCGAAGAACGATTCATCCAGGGTGGTGGGGTTTTTCTTTTTCAGCTCTTCGATCAGGGCTTCCAGCTTCTGGGGGCGGAGCTGTTCGATGATGTCATCCTTTACATCTTCCAGGGGTGGGTTGTCGCGCTTTTTGACCTGGATGATGTGATAGCCGAAGCGGGTTTTGATGGGGGCGCTGATCTGGTTCTCGGGGAGGCTGAAGGCGGCCTCGTCGAATTCCTTGACCATCTGGCCGCGGGGGAAGGGAGGAAGGTCGCCGCCGTCATCCTTGGAGCCGGGGTCGGCGGATTCAGCGCGAGCGATGGCCGCGAAATCGTCGGGTTTGGCGGTGAGCTGTTTCTGGATCTCCAAAGCGCGGGTGCGGGCCGCTTCGTCACTGATATTTTTCTCGCCGCCGACGGCGATGAGAATGTGCCGGGCGGTTGCGCGCTCAAATTGCTGCTTGTGCTCCTCGTAATATTTTTTGATATCGGCCTCGCTGACGAGGGTGGGCATCACTTCGGCGAAGAAGGCGCCGGCCAGGGCGTTTTCGCGCATCAGCTCCATCTGCTTTTTGAACTTTGGGGTCTGGTCCATGCCTTTCTTGGCCGCTTCACCCGCCAGGAGCTTGAGCTTGACGAGATCTTCGGCCACTCGGCGCTTCTGCGGGCCGCGGGCCATCATTTGCACTTCGGGGGGAAGCTGGGCGACAAAGTCATTGAAGTCGCCCGCGGTCATTTTGTTTTCGCCGACGATGAGGACGACTTTATTCGGATCGACGGCCGGCGCGGCGGGCTGCGCGGGCTGGCCGGGGGGGAGGGGTTTGTCGGGCGCGGGTTGGACTTGTGCGAAGAGGGCAGCGCCGATGATCATCGAGCAGCCGGCGATGGCGACGTAGGTGTATAGGCGTGTTTTCAAGAAATCAGCTCCTTAAATGCATGATTGTGCGGGCACTTTAATCGAACACCATAGGCCGCGAAAGCGCGGGCATCCACACCAAAGACACCGGGTGGATAGCAGGGTTAGACGGCGTGGGAGTCGACGCGTTCCAGAAGGGGTTTATTGGATGTGATCCACCAGAGTTGCCTGTGGTGGTGGATGGTGCAGAGGATGGGGTGCTGGGGGAAGGCAAGCATGAAGTCGCTGGTGGAGAGATTGTCGAGCAGGGTTTGGAGGCAGGATTTCAGGGCGGCCTGATCGCCGGGCTGGAATTCAAGTGGCGATGCATCGGGGCGCTGGGCGAGGAGAAATGGTTGGACCCCCACATTTTTGAGGAGCATTGGGAGCCATGGGTTGCCGCTTAAATCGAGCTCGAAGGCCCAGTGGGCCAGGGGCATGAGCCAGGCGGGGCCGGGCAGATCGGCCGCCCATGCGGCCGCTGCGGCGGTGGCGAGGTTTTCTGCAAACGGTGGAGGGAAGGGGCGGAGCGAGGGTCGTAGCTCGGGACGGATGCTGGAGTCATCGCCTGCGGTCCAGCCGATGATTTTCGTGGTGATGTTTTTGGGAAAGCCGAATGCGCCACCGTTGAAATAGTTGCAGATTAATCCCAACTGCTGGAGTTTGGCCAGGGCAATTGGGTATTCAACGATTGATGCCACGAAGGTACAATACAAGTAGCGGGGATGATGATGCCAGCGGGTTGCATGGAAAGGGAAGCCATGATCCTTGATTATCATCAATCACAATCGAAACGCGGACCTTCGTTCTCCTGTTGTTTGCGCACGCTCTGGTCGGGCCGGGCGCGGGTGGAGTTTGCGCAGAATGCTTCGTGGATTCACGCGGTGTGCGGCCTGGCGGCCATCTCATCGCTGGCGGCGGTGCTGACGGCATCGGCGACCTGGCTGCGAGAGGCGATGGTGGGAGTGCTTAATCCGGCGGCCATCGGTCAGTGGCTGGTTAATGATCTGGTTCGCTCGGGGCAATCTTCGGGGAGGGTGGCGCTGGAATTGGTGCCGATTTATTTTGCAGCGCTGGCGGCGGCGGTTTATGTGGCGGCCTGTTTCTGGTCGCGACGCAAAGGGGCGCAGAGTTGGACGCGTTGTTTTGCGGCCACCGCCGTGGGTTGCGTGCCGCTGCTGTGGTTTTTCCTGCTGCTTCAAATGGAGTGTCTGGCGCCGCTGGTGGATTACGATGATCTGTGGCATCACCATCTGAATCCGCTGACCAATGGGATTCGCTTTACGCTGTTTGTGAGCTCATTGATGTTGATGGCGGTGTGGATGTTTGAGGCGGCGAGGCTTCGCGAATCAGTGCGATATCAACAGTAGGTCATTTCGGCTTGGGGGTGTAATAGCGTCTCAGCCAGCGGCTCAATCCATCTAAACCGGGGAAGAGGACGCGCTCGGTGATGTTGGCCTGGTCGAGCTTGTCGCGGAGTTCCCATTTTAATTCGGAGGGGATGATGATCTGGCTGAAGAGCTCGGGGTGATCGTCCAGCCAGTCTTCAAGCTGCACGCGCGGGCTGGACATCAGCGAGAACATGGCGAACTGGTTGACGATGCGGTCGTCAAGGCTGGGGGGTTCAAAGAAGAGGGCGAACGGTTTTTTGGATAGGGAATCGAATTCTTTTAACGTGCCGGCGGCGCGGGAGAGCATTTCGGTGGTGAAGACGTCGGCGTCTTCATCGTCGAGAATCTTGCGGAGCTTGGCGGGGAGGAGGGCGTGGGCGCGGGTGTAATCGATGCGCCAGATCACGCCGTCGAAGTCGAAGTGATCGACGTTGTCGGTGGCGAAGTGGAGGGCGACGTAAGGCGAAAAAGTCCAGTCGAGGAGGCGTGTGGGCAGACCGTGATGCTGGGCGAGGCTGAGCCAATTCCAGAGGGAGTCCTCTCCGGCGGAATTGCGGTGGGCGTACTTGCGGAAGTTGCGTAGCAGGTGGCCCTCGGTTTTGGCGGTGGGGTCGATGCAGGAGAGGCTGGTGCGGAGGTTGCCAGGAATATTTCCGCCGCCGCGATAGGCGAAGTTGGCGCGAAAGCGGCCCAGGGGCTCCTGCCAGGAGCCTTCGTAGAGGCGCTCGTTGAGGTCGTTCCAGCTGCGCACGGGTGCGCTCTTCACGATCGTCTCCTGTGCTGCGTCCGCTGAAGCGGACCCTACGGGGGCGCGACGTTGGCGTTGCCGTTTCCGTTTCCGGATTGCCATTGGATCATGGATTGAAGCGACTGCCAGCCTTTGAGCTGGTCGGGGGTGATGCTGATGGTGCGGCCGGTTTTCTGGTGGTGCTCGACAGCGCGGAGCCAGCGGCGAATTTCGCGGGGGAGATTGATGTGGTCGTTGACGACCAGGCCGGTGACCACCTGGCGGTCCTTGCGGCGGCGGACGTAAAGTTTTTCGCGGGTGTGGACTTCATAGCCTTCTTCGCGCACGACCAGGGCGGTGAAGTGGACGAGATGGCGGATGGCGCCGGGCGTGTCCTCTTGCAGTGAATAGGTGATGTCGTCGGCGTAGCGGGTGTAGGAGGCGTTGAGTGCCTCGGCGAGGCGAGACAGTCGGGTGTCGAGTTTCTGATTGAGGAGATTGCTGAGTTTGGGGCTGGTGGGCGCGCCCTGGGGGAGGACTTTTTTGTAGGTGCAAAGTTTGGTGAGGAGCGTGGCAGCCTCTTTGTTCCAGCCGATGTTCTGGAAGAATTGCTGCACGCGGTCGGCGGGCGTGGAGGGGAAGAAATCCTTGAGGTCCATGCGGACGACGGCGGCTTTGCCGACGTGGGGGAGGGCGTTGGAGACGATGGAGTGGCCGCGGTTGAAGCCGGTGGCGCAGGCGTGAGGTTTGAATGGGCCGAGAATGCGGCGGAGGATTTGGCGCTGAATTGTCTTGAGTTGCGCGGTGGGCGCCAGGATTTTGCGGATTCCTTTGCGGCGCTTGGGGATTTGGAATTCCTGGTAGGTGATGGGGATGGCGGCGAGTTGTTTTTCGTCGATTTTCAGGCGCTGGGCCAACTCGGTGATGGTGCGGCCGGCAGTGGGGGATGAGGCGGCGGAGTTTTGCTTGCTGCCGGTTAGCCAGCTTAGGAAGCCCATGAATTGCTCGCTCCGCGACGATGTGATTTTAAAAAAAGCGGGCACGAGGTGAAAACTCATGCCCACGCTACCTTGCGCAGACGTGCGACGTCTGTCACTTGACAACGGAGGGTCTCTTCTCGACCCGGCCGACGAAACATCGGCCCGTGCTCTGCAATTGAGCACCACCAAGGCAGCCGCAAGCGATCATCGACGCGGGGTGGGCGCGCGTCAACCGAAATTTGTGAATTGCCAGTTGGGTTTTGCGATGTGGAATACAGACCGGAGTTAGTTGTTCGCGTCTTCCTGGGTCGAATCGACGGGAGCGCCGGGAGTGGCGATGTGGCCGACGATGCGATGAACGGTCTTCATCAGATCGTCGAGCAGGCGCTGGGTCTTGGGCAAAATTTCCTGGACGCCAAAAGCGCGGGTGCGGCGGGCGACATCGGCGATGTCGAGGGCGGTGATTAGCACCACCGGCATTTCCTTGTGCTTTTTGGCCTGGCGGAGAATCTGAAGGAAGGTGACGCCATCCATGCCGGGCATCATGACGTCAAGCAGGATGAGATCAACGTCGGTGGTGTCGAGGACGAGGAGGGCTTCCCAGCCGTTGGCGGCGGGAATAACTTCGTGGCCTGCGACGGTGAGGAATTTCCCCAGCACCATTCGGGTGTCCACTTCATCTTCAACTACAAGAATCCGTGCCAACGCAGCCTCCGCAGGACCAATCAATTATCCTATGATTGGATCGGTAGCTAGTGCAGCGCAGAAACTGCTCAAAATAAGAAAATTCGAAAAATTGGCAAAAATCGGCATTGTGGGCAAAAAAAACGGGTTATTCGGCCGGTTCGATGGTTACGGTGAGGCCTTTGGACTCAAATTGGTCCTTGTAAAGCTCGGCCCGTTCCCGGTGGGTGGTCAAGAGGAGGGCGACACCGGTGTCGTTGGCTTCCTCGGTGCGGAGCTTGGCATCCTGCTCTTTGAGCGGCGTCAGCTCCATAATTGTCTTGACGACGAAGGGGACATCGTTCTTGTCATCGTTGTGAAGGAGCACTTTCCAGGGCGGAAGCGGCTGTGGGGGTTTGCGTTTTGGGGCGCGCTTGCGCGCCGGCTTGGCGAGGGCCGCCGCGCCGCCGTCTTTGTCAGTACCCTCCACTTCAACTTTCTGTTTTTCCTTGGCCATAAACAAAACCTCGTACTGCCCACCCGGCCATACCGCGCGGCCGACACCTGATTATACCCTCTGGTATGCGCAGGCCCCAACGCTAAACTTCGAGACACGTCGCATTTGGAGTTCTCGGACCATGTCTTCTTCTCCCACAACCCGTCTGATCGCCGGGGCGATGAGTGGAACCAGCGCGGATGGCGTGGATGTGGCAATTGCGCGGATCGAAGGGAGCGGGTTGAACCTGACGGCGTGTGTGATGGCGCATCATTACAGAGCTTATGCGAAGGAACTGGCGAGCCAGATTGTGAAGCTGCGGGAGGATGGGCATACGACGCTGGCGGAGATGGCGGAGTTGGCGCGGGAGATTTCGCTGGTGTACGCGGCGGCGGTCAACGAGGCGCTGGTCGGGGCGAAGTTGAGCGCGGCGGATTTGACGTGCATCGCGGCCCATGGGCAGACGATGTTTCATGCGCCACCGATGACGATGCAACTGATCGATCCCGCTCTTTTGGCGGCGGAGACGGGATGTGCGGTCGTCTCGGATTTTCGGAGAGCGGATTGCGCGGCCGGGGGGCAGGGAGCGCCGCTGGTGCCGTTTGCGGATTTTGTGTTGTTTCGACACGCCACCAAGAATCGGGTGCTTTTGAACATTGGGGGGATTGCGAATTTTACCTGGCTGGCGGCGGGGGGATCGATGAGTGATGTAATTGCGCTGGATACGGGGCCGGGGAATTGTATTTCGGATTGGTTGTGCAGGAGATTCAGGCCCAGTGGCGCTGGGTTTGATGAGGGCGGGGCGGGGGCGATGAAGGGGAAGGTCATGGAGCATGTGGTGCAAAGGGTGCTCGCGGGAGCGTTTTTCAAGAAGCCCGCGCCGCGCTCGACGGATGGGCCGGCGATGATCGAGGCGTTTCGCGATGGGTTTGATGGGGCGCTTGGGGATTATCCGCTGGAAAATTTGCTGGCCACGGCGTGTGCGATTGCGGTGGGGGCGATTGTGGCGGCGGTCAAGCGATTGCCGAAGGAGCCGGAGGAAGTGATCGTCAGCGGCGGGGGGGTGAAGAATCAGGGGATGATGAGAAAATTGAAAGAGGCGCTGCCAAAGGCGCGAGTGATGCCGAGCGATGAAGTGGGGATCGCTAGTGCGTCCAAGGAGGCGCTGGCGTTTGCGATGCTTGGGGCCGCCACGCTGGATGGGACGGCGGCGAACGTGATTTCGGCCACAGGGGCGCGGCGAGGGGTTGTGCTGGGCTCGATAACACCTAAGCCATGAGCGATTATTCACTGCCTACGCTGCCGCCGCGGCCGGATGACGGTCATAAGGGGACGTTCGGGCGTGTGCTGGTGGTGGGGGGGAATGATGGAATGATCGGCGCGCCAACATTGGCCGGCACGGCGGCGCTGCGGATGGGGGCGGGGTTGGTGCAGTTGGCCGTGCCGCGATCGATTTTGCACGTTTGTCTCTCGATTACACCGGAGTTGATCGGGTTGGGATTGGGGAAGGCGGCGGGCAAAGATGAATTATTGAAGGCGGCGGAGATGGCGGATGCGATTGTAATCGGGCCGGGTTTGGGGCAGACGCCGGAGTCGTCGGGGAGGCTGACGAGATTGGTGCGGCTGGAGAAGCCGATGGTGGTGGATGCGGATGGGTTGAATTTGCTGGCGAAGGAGAAGAAGTGGCCAAGTTATTTTCGTGCGCGGGCGGTGTTGACGCCGCATCCGGGGGAGATGGCGCGATTGGGGAAATTGCTGGGGAGGAGCGAGGTGCCCAGTGATGATGAGGGCAGGAAAGAGATCGCGGAGTTGGCCGCGAAAAGTTTTGGGCAGGTTGTATTGCTCAAGGGGCAGCGGACGGTGGTGAGCGATGGGAAGAAAAGTTATGTGAATCGGACGGGTGATAGCACGCTGGCGAAGGCGGGAGCGGGGGATGTTTTGTCGGGGATCATTGGTTGCTTATTGGCGCAGAAGATGGAGCCGTTTGATGCGGCGTGCCTCGGGGCGCATCTGCATGGGCGGGCGGGGGAGTTGGCGGGGATGAAAAAGGGGAAGAGGTCGGCACTGGCGAGAGATGTATTGAAGGCTTTGGCGGACGCGATTCGGGAAATCGATCTGAACGCCCCCTCACCCTAACCCTCTCCCCCGCGTACGGGGGCGAGGGGAATAAGACATCATCTTCGCCGTTTGTGCCGGCGGGAGATGGGGATCTTTGAGCCGATGGTTAGTGCGCGCGGCTTGATGGTCACGGGCTGTTCATCGGGGGGATGTTTCGAGGCCAGGGGCGGGCCGGATTGCACGGGCTGAGTTTGCTGATGTTGCGGCGGGCCGTGGCCGGGGGGGTGTTCGGACCAGTCGGAGGGGGCGGGACGGGGTTCGTATCCTTCGACAGTCGCCTGGGGGACGATCATGTTGATCAGCTCTTCGACGCGCGTCAGCTCCTCGCCCTGCTGGCGGGTGACGAAGGTGAAGGCCTTGCCCTTGGCGCCCATGCGGGCGGTGCGGCCGACGCGGTGGACATAAACTTCGGGGTCTTCAGGGATGTCGAAATTGATAATGTGGCTGATGTCGGCCACGTCGATGCCGCGGCTGGCTAGATCGGTGGCGACCAGCACGTCGAATTTTCCGCCGCGGAAGGATTTCATCACGCGGTCGCGCTTGTTCTGGGCCAGATTGCCATGGATCTCGCGGCACTCGATGCCGTCGGCGTGGAGTTTCTTAGCCAGCTTTTGGGCGCCGTGCTTGGTCTTGGTGAAGACGATGGCCAGGTCGGGGTTTTCTTTTTCCAGCAGGGCACGCAGCAGGCGGTACTTGTCCCAGGGCTGGACGGAGAGGTAATACTGCTCGACTTCGGAGACGGTGGGTTTTTCATCAGCGCCGGGGGCGATCAGTTTTTCGATGGGCTCGCGCATGTAGGTGCGGGCCAGGCGCTCGATCTCGCCGGCAATGGTGGCCGAGACGAACATGGTCTGATGGGTCTTGCCAAAGGCGGCCCGATTTTCCTCGCCCTGCTGGCCTTCGCTGTCGGGTTGCTGCTGATTCTCTTCGGGTGCGCCGGCTCGGCGGCCCATGCCGCGAACGCGCGAGAGGATGTTGCGGATGTCATCCCGGAAGCCGATGTCGAGCATGCGATCGACTTCGTCGAGCACGATGAAGCGGATGTTGTTGAGGTTGAGGATTCGCCGATCGAGCAGGTCGATAACGCGGCCGGGGGTGCCGATGACCACTTGCGGGTGGTGCTTGAGGAATTTCATCTGGGCGGCGATTTTCTGGCCGCCGTAGACGGGGACGGTGCGGATGGGGGTGTACTTGGCGATGCGTTTGATTTCGGTATCGACCTGCATGGCCAGCTCGCGAGTGGGGACGAGGATGAGTGCCTGGGTGGCGCCTTCGCGCTGGCATTGCTGGAGGATGGGGATGCCGAAGGCGGCGGTTTTGCCGGTGCCGGTGCGTGCCTGGCCGAGGATGTCATAGCCGGCCAGAGCTTTGGGGATGAGCAGGTTTTGGATTTCCGAGGGGGTGATGAATTTTTCTTCGCCGAGGGCGCGCAGGATGGATGGGCGGACTCCAAGGGCGGCGAAGGCTTCGGGGGATTGATGATCGGTGGTCTTGTCGGTCAAAGTGGTCTTGTCTCACGGGCCATAGGTGCGGCGGATTGTATAGGTGATGGGCGTTGGGCTCAATGCGTCTCTGGGGCGGGCCAATTGAGATGTTTGTGGAGGAAATCGAAGGTGCCCTTGCCGTTGATGGTGTGGGGGCCGACAAACCATTCGATTTCGCATTGGTTTTTCAGGCCAAGCTTGGCTTCGTAGAGGAAGCGGACCTTGGCGAATTCGTGGGCGACTTTTTCATCCGGCGCGACGCCGTCGAAGTGGCCGCGCTCGACCATGAACGGCCGGGGTGCGATGAGGGCGGCCATCTCGGCGTAATTGAATGTGCTGCCCAGGTCGAACTCGAAGATTTCATATTCCATGGTCCAGACGTAGCTGTAGGGGCTGCGCGTGGAGGCGTTTTTCCACACCCATTCGTTGAAGTCTGCCGAGCAGATGGAGAGGCAATAGTCGGTGAGCAGGGCGGGTACGCGCATGGCGGTTTTGCCGCCGTAGCTCAGGCCGTAGAAGGCGATGCGATTGGGATCGACGTTGGGGAGGGTTTTGAGGAAGTTGATGATCTGCTGGTGCTGGGGGGTGATGATGGAGAAGAGAGATTTACCGAGGGGATTCGCTTTGCGCTGAAGGGTGCGGAAGCGGTCGGTGAAGATGTAAGGATTCTGCGGGGCGAAGGTGATGAAGCCGCGCTCGGCGAGCTTGGCGGCAAAATCGCGGTAGGCGTCTTTCTTGCCGGTGACGAGATCCTGCGCGCGGCCTTCCAGGCCGTGCTGGCAGACGACGACGGGACGTTTTTCATTTTCTTTCAAATCTTTTGGGACCAGGAGGATGCCGTAGGCGAAGACATCTTCAAAGACGTCGAGTACGACTTCGTGGCCGGTGAATTTTTCGGTGTCGTAGGATTGTCGGGAGCGGGGGTTGGGTGGGAGTAACGGGTAGTCGAATTTGCCGATAGTTTGCTCGTAGAAAGTTTTGCGATAGTCGGCGGAGGTTTTGGCGTAATCTTCGGAGGATTTGAAGCTTAGTTTTTTCATGAACTCCGCACGGACGGCGGCGCTTTGCTCGAGGAGGAGCTGGGTGTCTTCTTCGATCTGGTGGAGTTGGCGAAGCTGGCGGGGGGCGGGGTCGAAGTTTTGGCGCTTTTCGACGGGGAGTTTGATCGCCGGGGCGAGTTTAGTGTCGGGGGAGAGAGCGGCGAGGAATGGCGTGAGGGCTTCTTCGCTGCCGTAGGCGCCGCTGCCGTCGGCTTTGGCGACGGCCTGAATTTTTTGGCCGAATTCTTTTGCGAGCGAGCGGGCGCGATTTGTTTCGTTTAGGACCATGTCAACCGGAGGAGTGACCAGTTCGGCGGGCGCGCCGCCGTCGCCGCGGATAACAGCTTCGGGGGCGCGGGCGACTTCGATGATGACGGTTCGCGGGGCGATCATGCTAGCGAGCTCGGCGTCGCCGAATTGTTCGAGGAGGCCGAAAACATTGCGGTCGATGGGTTGCTGCCAGATTTCGCGTCGGTCGGAAAAATAGCCGCTGATGCATACTGACTTGAAGCGCGAGTCGAGTGCGGCGGCATAGAGCGCGAGCATTCCGCCTTCGCCGCGGCCGATGATGCCGATGGGGGCGGAGTCTTTTGCAAACCAGTCGGCGGCGGCGAGAGTTTTTTGCACTTCGTATCCGATGATGTGGCGGCCTAATTCGAAGGATGGGCGATAGAGGAATTCGCGGTTGGATAAATTGGCGCGGCCGTTGCGTTTTTCTTTCTGGCGATCGATGAGCACGGGAATGATGACGCGACAGCCGCTGTCGGCGAGGCGGCGGGCGTATTGAGATTCGGCCGGGACGCCGTCGGCGAGGTTGCAGAGCTGCTCGGGAGTTTGATCGGCGTCGGCGAGGGCGATGATGTTGGCGCGCGGTTTGACGTTTTTGGGAACCAGCAGCAGACCCTCGCCAAAGACGTCGCGCACGGCGGGCCAGCGGATGGCGAAGATGGAGTAGTTGGTGGTTTCGGCGAGGAGGGCGGGTTGGTCGACGGTGGCGACTAATTCGGGCGCGTCAAATTTCACGCGTGGGTCGCGGACGCCGATGATGTGGGCCAGGTGCTGGCGGTTGGGCTCGAGGGAGCTCTGATAATTTTCCGGGGAGGAGAAATCGCGCTTCCAGAATTTTTCGCGGCCGCGGGGGGATTTTTCCAGCTCCTTCAATAGGAAGCGGTCGATGCCGGCGACCATTCGGCTGGCGATGTCGTCGGTCCAGGCGAGAGGTTCGGTGCCCGGCAAGGATGCCTTGGGCTGCGCGTGAGCAGTTGCGATCAGAAGAAGCGACGCGAGCGCGAATTTAATGCGCATGATCAGGCTCCGGAAGCGAGTTTGAGATTTTCGCGGATGTGAGACAGGTTCAGGCCGCCGATGACCAGTGACCCGACCTCGGGGCGCTTTAATATAAATGGTATCGCCTCGCGCGCGGGCAACTGGCCGGAGGAGAGGGGCTTTTTGATCAGGACAGCAATGCCGGCTTTTGCGGCCTCACCGAGAACTTTTTCGTGTGACAAATCTTTTGGGTGATACTCGATCATCAGCGCGTCGGCCCATTGCATGGCCGATCGAGCGCCTTCGACGGTCTTGCCTGACATGCCCACGAAACGAACTTTCCCGGACCTCTTGAGTTTCTGCATCAGGGTTGCCGCGTGTTGCTGAATCTCCAAATCCCGGCCGTCGGAATGGAGGAAGAGAAAATCGAGGTGGTCGGTCTTGAGCCGCTTGAGACTACGCTCGACACTTTTGGTGATGCCGGGGGGAGAAAAATCATAGGTTGAATTGCCATTTTCGAACGATTCGCCGGCCTTGGTGGAGAGGATGAACTCAGCGCGACGCGGAGCGAGAAAATTTCCGATTCGCTCCTCGCTCAAGCCGTAGGCCGGGGCGGTGTCAATTAGATTGATGCCCAGATCGAGGACGCCGTTGAGCAGTTTTGAAGTCTCGTTGTCGGTGGGAAGGGGATAATGCTGCGCGTATTTGATCTTCTCATTGCGGCCGATTTTGAATGCGCCGAATGCGATGGGGCTGACTTTCAGGCCTGTTTTTCCTAGCTGGCGGCGAACCATTGCACGTCCTTCTCCCATGGCGGTTTGGCGATCTGTGGTTCATTCTCTGAAAGTTGAAGGTTGGACGTTGAACGTTGGAAGTCAAACTCGGTCAACACTCTCTGCGCCAATCTTGGCGCTAATGCCAACTTTGTCGGGAATACGGTAATTACATTTCCTTCGCTCAGAATATGCACATCATCCGGCCGCTGGCCGCTGCCGGTGGCGGCTTCTGCGCGATCGATGCGATAGCTGGAAATCTCGACGCCGGAGAGATCGATGCCGGGGATGCACTCGCGAATCTCTTCTGACGCATGTTCGGCGAGTTGGGCAGGATCCATCTTCACGCCATCCTCTGCGATCTGACCGCCGATCTGCCAGATAGTTCGGCCGGCCGAGTCGAGGGCGGTGGTGATGGTGATGCGCGGCTTGGCGCCGCCGACGCAGTGGCCGAAGAGTTCAGGAAGGTTCCCGCGAGCCATCACCATGTGTAGTGGGCGGCGCTGCATGATGTTTTCTGAAAGTCCGAGGCGTTTACGCAGCTGGGCATTCCCTTCGCCGGCAGCGAGGATGAAATGGTTGGCATTTACGTCGAGATCCTCGGATTGGAAAACTCTGCCGCGGTTGCGCTGGGCGAAGTTGTGCATCAGGCTGACGGGATCGATCACCTGTTCCGGCACTTTCATCACTTTGCCAGAGACTTCGGCGAGTGCTTTGGGCCAGTCCTTTTTTTCAACCGATTGTGGCGCGGCCCGCAAGGCAATAGTCGAGCCGGCCATGAAAATGCGTGATTTGATTGACCCGGTTCCCCACAAATAGCAGCAATCCGAGCGAATGGTGGTCCCCGACAAATCCGGCTCGCGTTTCCCGGCCAGGCATTCCCGCCAAATCACCGGCATTTCGGCAATCGCCCTGACCGGGGCCGTCACATTGCCATCGAACATATACTTAAGGCCACCGTGAATGATTCCCTGTGATGCGACCGTCTGCCCGTCGCCCAAAGCCCGTTTTTCAAGCAGAATCACATCAATTCCCGCCCGGCGGAGCTCATCCAGGATCCACAGGCCGGCGATGCCGCCGCCGAAGATAATTACCTCGCTTTTGAGCTTCTCCACAGGCCCAATGCTACCGATGAAACTTGTCCCCCGTAAGAGCGTCTAATAATTGGAATTGGATCAGACCGACAAAAGAACTTATACTTGTTGGTTACGACTAACCGCCCTGGGAGGTCTTCATGAGCCGCCTCGACTCGCATGTGGCTACCGTACAACGGCGAATGACTTATGCCATTCTGGTCGATTGGCTGGCCATCTGTGCGTTTGTGCTCACCGTGCTGGCGCTGCTGCTGATCATTGCGCAGCGGGCGATTCATTTTGATCTTCCCATTAGTGCGCTTTGGATTGGAGTGGGGCTGGGGGCTGTCGTTGCGTTTACGATGACGCTGATCAATCGGCCCAATAGCAAGACCGCGGCTGTGGCACTGGATGAGCGGCTGAATCTCAAGGAAAAATTTTCGACCGCCCTGGCGGTTCGCTCCACATCGGATCCATTCGAACAAGCGGTGGTTCGCGATGCGGAGAATACAGCGCAGAGCGTGCGACTCGCCGGCCAGTTCAATGTGCCATTTCCCACTGCGGGATATTGGGCGATCGCAGCGCTGGTGATCACGATTTTGGTGGCGATGTTTTTCCCGCAGCTCGATCTATTTGGTCGTCAGAAACGCGCGGTGGCGCAGCGCGAGGAGCAGCTGAAGATCGCCGAGAACAAGCAGATGGTGAAGGAGGCGATTGCCAAGATCGAGGCAATCCCTCATGCACTGGCCGACAATGAGCAGGTGAAGCTGGCCAAGGCGGAGTTGGCGAAGATGCTGGAGGCGCCGGGCAGGGATACTTCCAAGACGGCACGGCGGATCATGGATGCGATGGACAAGGCCGACCAGGGTTTGAAGGAGAAGGCCAAGGAGAACAAAAATTTCGCGCAGGCGCAAGCCAATCAGAAGATGTTCAAGTCGATGAACGTGCCGCTCGATCAGAAGGGCCCGGTGGCCGATGCGCATCGCGATTTGGTGAAGGGTGATTATGAGGAGGCGGTCAAGAAGCTGGATCAGGCGGTAAAAGAGCTGGACAAGATGGATCCCAATCAGAAGAAAGAGGCCGCCCAGCAGATGGAGAATCTGGCGCAGCAGCTTCAGCAGATGGCGCAGGATCAGAAGGCCATGGAGAAGGTGGCCGAGCAGATGAAGCAGAACGGGACCAATCAACAGCAGATCAAGCAGATGCAGCAGGCCATGCAGCAGGCGGCCCAGGGCGATAAGCAGGCGCAGCAGCAGGTGCAGCAGATGCAGCAGCAAATGGCGCAGCAGATGCAGCAGCAGGGGATGAACCAGCAGCAGATTCAGCAGATGCAGCAGCAGATGCAGCAGGCGCAACAGGCGGCCAACGCCCAGGCGCAGGCCCAGGCGATGGCACAGGCAGCGCAGCAGATGGCGCAGGCGATGGCGCAGGCGGCACAACAGGGCCAGCCAGGACAGCAGGGTCAACAGGCCCAGCAGCAGGCCGCCGATGCGCAGAAGCAGATGCAGCAGATGCTTCAGCAGATGCAGGCGATGGCGCAGGATGCGCAGCAGATTCAGCAGATGCAGCAGGCCATGCAGCAGGCGATGGCGCAGGCGGCGGGGCAGTGCGATAATCCTGGGAACAACCCCAACGGCCAGCCGAGGCAGGGTGAGTGGAAGGCCGGCGACCCCAATGGTAAGCAAGGCCCTGGTCAGGGTGGACCGGGACAGGGATGGGGCGGACAGGGGCAGAAGTCGGCCGCGCCCTACAGTGTCAAGGATGAGCAGTCCAAGTCATATTATGATGAGAAGGGCAAGCACCTGGCCAGCGTTTATGTGAAAGACCGCTCGATCAAGGGTGAGTCGAAGCTGAAGCTTCAGGAAGTGATCAAGGCAGGACAGGCGGATGAGGGTGATGATGTGGATGACAGCCGGGCGGATCGCAGGACGCAGGAAGTGCAGAGGCGGTATTTTAAGGTGATGGAAGATGAGTTGAAGAAGTAGGCTGCTCGGAGGGGGTTTGGCAGGCAAAGGGCTCACGAAATCGCATCGGTGTACTCTTTGCGCATAAACCTCGCGGCATTTCTTGTCGTTGCTCTCTCATTTGTTCTTGTTTCATGTGATCGGGATAAGGGTCCCAGGCAGGAAGTCGTTCTTTACACGTCCGTCGATGAGCCGGTAGCGCGGCCGATTATCCAGGAGTTTGAGCGGCAGACGGGGATTGCGGTGATTTTGCGGACGGATGCGGAGGCGACGAAAACGGCGGGGCTGGCGGAGCGGATCGAGGCGGAGAAGAGCAATCCGCAGGCGGATGTGTGGTGGAGCAACGAAGTTTTTCACACGATCAATCTGGCGCAGCAGAAGGTTTTTGCGGCGTATGATTCGCCTTCGGCGACGAAGATTCCGGCTCATTTTAAGGATGCGGGGCACCTCTGGGCGGGGACTTCGCTACGGGTGCGCGTGATTGCCCTGCATAATCCGCCCCAGCCTGTGAAAGGTCTGGAGGATCTGGGTGCGGTGTCGTTGCGGGGGAAGATTTGCATGGCGCGGCCGATGGCGGGGACGACCAAGGGGCATATGGCGGTTTTGTATACGGCGTGGGGTCGGGATCGATTTGAACAATATTTAAAACAGCTCAAGAGCAATGAGATTCGACTGGTGGGGGGAAATTCTATCGTGGCCGAGATGGTGGGGAGCGGACAGATGCTCGCCGGGCTGACGGACAATGATGATGTGGATTCGTCCATTCGCGAGGGGGGGAAAATGGAGATGGTGATTCCGGATCAGGAGGGTTTTGGGGCGCTGGCGATTCCGTGCACGACGGCGCTGGTGGCCGGTGCGCCACATGAGGCCAATGCAAAGAAGCTGGTGGATTACCTGCTCTCGCAGACGGTGGAGTATCTGCTGATCGATCGGCGGTTTGCCCGTTATTCCGTTTTCAATCCGCCGGCGGGAATAAAATTGATGCCGGTCGACTACACGAAGTCGGCCGGGAACATGAAAGATGCTGTGGAACTGTCCCTGAAGATTCTCGAGGGCCGGTGAAGCGGATCAATACCCATCCAACCGCGATTTTTGCCAGCGTGCCACTGTGGGTGGTGGTGGGAATTTGCTCGCTGCTGCCGCTGGGGTGGATGGCGAGTCAGGTGATCACGCATCCGAGTGCATGGAGCACGCTACGGCCGACGCCGTTTCAAATTCGCCTGCTGGGGCGGACGGTTTTTTATAACGGGGCGGCGGCGGTGCTGGCGACGCTGATGGCGATTCCGGCGGCGATTGTGATTGGCCGGGGGCGAGGGATTTTCGCGCGGATTTTGGTTTTGCTGCTGCCGCTGGGATTGCTGATTCCGTCGATTACTTATGGGTATGGATGGGTGCAGATTTTTCGGCTGATAAATCTGGTCGTGGATCCCGGCAGCAAGGGCGACATCACGCGGTGCATCTGGACGCTGGCCGGATGGCTTTGGCCACTGCCGGCGATCGCGATGGGGATTTCGTTGCGATATATGGACTCGCAGGTGCAGCAGCAGGCGCTGCTCGATGGCGCGCTGTGGCGGATTACCGCGCGGCAGCTTGCCGGGCCGGCGCTGGCATCGCTGGCGGTAGTGCTGATTTTGGCCATGCAGGAATTCGCGGTTTATGAGCGGGGGAGTATTTCCGTCTTCGCCACAGAAGTCCGCACGATATTTGAAACCGGCGCATTTGCTTCTCCGAGCAATCCGGTGGCCGGCGTGATTGCGGGCGGCGGCGCCACCAGTCCCGATCAGGCTCAGCGCGCTGCTGTCGCCATCGCCACCGCTGCGCCGATGCTGGTGATCGTTTCGCTCCTCTCCATCGCCGCGATCTTCAGCATCCGCCGACTGTCGGCCACGAGCGAGATCGAGCTTCCCTCCTGGCCAAAAATCCTCAACGCCGGGCCTATCGCCAAGATCTGGGCCTCTTTCATCATTTTCATCACGCTTATCCTTCCCATCGCGGCGATGGTTATTTCGATTTCACCCTATCGCTGGCGCGTCGATGATGCCGGTCATTCCATGCCGGTTCGGGTGATGCTCTGGGCCTGGCCTCAGACGTTTGGCTCCCTGTCGATTGGCCTGGCCTCGGGAGCGATCGCGTTTTTGCTTGGCCTGCTCGCTTGTGTCCGCCAAAGCCGCAGTCTGCTTCTGGCGGGTTTTTTCTCATTCCTGGTGGGCGGGGAACTATTGGCGATCGCCGACATCAGAATATACAATCGCACTTCCCCGTGGCTGCTTTCCGGCCTGCGGGTTTCCGGGTACGAACTATTTCGGTTGATCTACAATAGCGCGCTGGTCATGGTAATCGCTTATCTTGGCCGCTTTGCGTGGCTGACGCTTCTGGCTGGACAGGGGGGCTGGTCGAGGCCAATGCGCGAGCTGCGCGACCTGGCGTCGGTCGATGGCGCTGGGCCATGGCGAGCGGCGATGAGCGTGGTCTGGCCTCTGATCTGGCCGATGCTGGCGGCGGCCGGCGTGCTGGTGGTTATTTTGAGCATCACCGAAGTCGGCGCGTCGGTTTTGCTCGCACCGCAGCGGCCGCCGATGATGGTGCCCATGCTGATGATGTGGGTGCATATGCTGAGGAATGATGAGGTGCTCGAAGGCGCGCTGCTGCTGGTTGTGATTGTCGTGATGCTCGGTGCTGGATTTGTCATGCTGATTCACTTCGGATTGAAATTGACGGCATTCCTGAGGCGCGCGGCGGTGCCGATGATCGTCGCGCTCTTCTTGATTGCCGGATGCGATGATGGTCGGCAGCCGGAGGCGGTCTGGTTTGAAACCGGAGTTGGGCCGGGGCAGACGGTTTATCCGCGGGGGATTACTTACAGCAAGAGGGATGATTGCTTCTTCCTCGTCGATCGGATGGCGCGAATCCAGCGGATCGATCACAATGGAAAGCCAATTGGCGAGTGGCGGATGCCAAATTGGGAGCGGGGAAAACCGACGGGACTTTCGGTGGGGCCGGATGGGAATGTCTATATCGCGGATACGCATTACGCGCGGGTTGCGGTGTACACGCCTGAGGGGAAATTCCTGAAGGATTGGGGGACTTTTGGGCGGGAACCGGGGCAATTTATTTATCCAACCGATGTCGCCTTCGACAAAGCCGGGAATATTTACGTCTCGGAGTATGGCGACAACGATCGCATTCAGGTATTCGATCCCAACGATCACAAGGTCCTGCGAATCATCGGGAAATTTGGGCAGGGCGACGGTGAATTTGCCCGGCCGCAATCGATGGTGATCGACGATGAGATTCTTTACGTCACCGACTCGTGCAATCACCGGATTTCCGTTTTCAAAATCGACGGCACCTTCATCCGCCACATCGGCTGCATCGGCACGGGCCTGGGCCAGTTCCGATTTCCCTATGGACTGGATGAAGACCAGGGTGGACATTTGGTGGTCGCGGAATTCGGGAACAATCGCGTGCAGTTGATCGACAAAAAGACCGGCAAAGGTCTGGCCACCTGGGGCGCTGCGGGGCGCGAGGTCGGCCAGCTCGCGTATCCCTGGGCCGCCGCGGTGGATCGCAGCGGCCGGATCGTCACTGTGGATTCAGGGAACAATCGCCTGCAGGTGTTCCGTTTTTGAGTGGCAGTACAATGATGCCCATGCGGCTCTTAGCCTGGTGGATCGATCTGGAATATATGTCCGGCTGGAAGGCCACGCTCATATTCCTGGCTCTGGCCGCGCCGATTGTTTTGCTGGGCATGAGATCACTGGCGGGGATGGGGCCGGTTCGCAAGTGGGTGGCGATCACGCTGCGATTGCTGGTGCTGCTGCTGCTGGTGCTGATCCTGGGCGGGGCGCGCTGGCAGCGGGTGCACAAGGATGTGCAGGTGATGGTGGTGCGCGACAACAGTCAGTCCACCAATCACGTCCGCGAATATCCGGGCCGCAACCTGGATGAGTCGATCGAGGATTACCTGCGTGTGGCGGCCGACAATAAGCACAAAACTCATCGCGATGATCGCATCGGCGTGATCAGCTTTGACCGCACGCCGCTGATCGATTCGATGCCCAATACCACGCTGCTGCTGGATGCGCGGGCGATTCGCGAGAAGGGGACCGCATCCGACATGGCGTCGGCCATTCAGCTTGCGCTGGCGACGTTTCAGAAGGATGCGATGCGGAGAATTTTGCTGATCAGCGATGGGAATCAGACGGCCGGGGACCTGGAGAGTGCGCTGTCGTCGGCGGTTTCGCAGGGTGTGCCGATCGATGTGATGCCGTTGAATTACAACGTGAATAATGAAGTCCTCATCGATCGGCTCTCAGCTCCATCGTGGAAGCGCGAGAGCGATGCGTTCGATATTTTCGTGAGCATGATTTCCACGAATATCCAGCCGACCACGGGGACGCTGACGGTCCTGGAAGAAAATCAGAAGCTGGATCAGCGAAAAATCACCCTTGAGCCGGCGACCATCAATGCGGAAGGAAAGATCGAGCCGCGCAAGCACGTGGAGCGGATACGCGTGCCGGCGCTGCGGTCGATGGGCGTGCGGCGGTTTAAATCGATTTTCGAGCCGGATGTGGTGAATTCTCGAAGCGCAACCGCGACGCAGCCTTCGCGCCCGGGAGATACGCTGCTGGAAAACAACACGGCCAGCGCGTTCACATTCGTTTCCGGACAGGGAAAAATTCTTCACGTCGATAACACCAAAGATGGCGCAGGCAAGGTGCTGGAAGATGCGCTGCGGGGGGAAAATATTCACGTCGAGACGATGAACGTCGATCAGGTGCCGGAGGATCTGGTTGCGCTTCAGAATTATGATGCGATTATTCTCAATAATGTGCCGCATGGACGAACGCCCACGGCCGGCAGCGGACTTTCGGATAAGCACGACTCGGTGATCGCCAGCTATGTCCACGACTTTGGCGGCGGGTTCATCATGGTGGGTGGGCCTGATTCGTTTGGCGCTGGCGGATGGCAGGGGTCCAAGATTGAAGAAGTTTTGCCGGTCAACATGGATATTCCGGCCCAGCGGCAGATGCCCAAGGGCGCGCTGGTGGTCGTGATCCACAGCTGCGAGATGCCCGATGGAAATTACTGGGGTGAGCAGTGCGCGATTAAGGCGGTCGAGACGCTTTCGTCGCAGGATGAAATTGGCGTGATCAGCTTCGGCTGGGGCGGCGCACGCGGCGGCGGCGGTGTGGGTGGCAGCGTGTGGGATTACACGCTGGCGCCCAAGGGAGATGGCAGCAAAGTCGTGGCCGCCATCAAGCGCATGACGCCCGGCGACATGCCCAGCTTCGATGATTGCCTGGAATTGGCGGTCAATGGCGCGGGCCCGGGCCAGGCGTGTTTGAAAAATTCTAACGCCGCGCAAAAACACATCATCATCATCAGCGATGGCGACCCCAGCCCGCCGCAGGGCAAGCTGATGCAGCAGATTCTCGCATCCAAGATTTCCATCTCCACCGTCAGCGTTTATCCGCACCAGGGAATGGTCCCGCCGACGATGCAGCAGATCGCCCAGCAGACCGGCGGGCGGTTTTACGGGCCGGTCGAAAAGAATCCCCAGCAGCTCCCGCAGATTTTCATCAAGGAAGCGACGGTGGTTCGTCGCACGCTGCTTCAGGAGAGCAAGGCGCCGCCGATCAGCGTGGTGGTGCGGCCGCACACCAGCGACATCATGAAAAACATTCCGCCGCCGCCGCCGATTTATGGGCTGGTGCTGACGGCCAAGAAGCAGAATCCGACGATCGAGATGCCGATGACGGCGTCGCTCGATGGGAAGAATGCCGATCCGCTGTTTGCGCACTGGCAGGCCGGGCTGGGCAAGGCGGCCGCCTTTACCAGCGATGGCACGCCGGTTTGGGATGAGCAGTGGTTCAGCCCGCAATATTCGGGGGCGTATGGAAAATTCTGGGCGCAGATGGTGCGCGGCGTTTCGCGGCCGCCGATGTCGACGGATTATTCGACGACCACTGAGCGGATTGGCGATCGGGCGCGGGTGACCGTCGAGGTGACCAACAAGGAGTCGGGGTTCAGCAGCTTTTTGAGCGTGCGCGGCGTGGTGATGGATCCCGAGGGGAACAAGCGCGAGATTCGGCTGGTGCAGACCGGGCCTGGCGTATATGTGGCCGATTATCCGATCACCGGGCCGGGAAATTATGTCGTGCTGCTTAGCGCTACCGACGCGGATAAGAAATCGCAGAATGTGATCTCGGGGCTGGCGGTGAATGATTCGCCGGAGACTCGGGAGCTCAAGAGCAACGATGCGTTGATGGAGGAGATCGCCACCCGCAGCGGCGGGCGGGTGATTCGCGCGTTCGATCCGGATTCGGAAGATCTTTTCAGCCGCGTCGGCCTCAAGCCCAGCGCCTCACCGCTGCCGGTGTGGGATATTCTCATTCCAATTCTGCTGGCGCTCATCATCATTGACGTTGCCGCCCGGCGAATCGCCTGGGATTGGCTCTCCACCAAGAGGATGGCTTTCGCCGTCGCCGAGAAGGTTCGCTCGTTCACTGTGGCGCGGCAGGTCGAGTCGAAGCCGACGCTGGATGCGCTTAAGCGGGTGCGCGAGGAAGTGGTTGAAGCGAAATTCAAGACCGGCGATTCGGCCGCGCCGCTTCCGTCGCGCGGCGCGCCGGCGATTCCAAATCCAAAGGCCAAGTTCGAGGCCAAGGGTGTCGAGGGAGATATCACGCAAGTCGTTGGCGGGGCGACCAATCGCCCGATTCCATCCGCTCCCAAGAAGCAGGAACCGGCCGGCGCTGGCACGGGCCCCGGCTACACCGGCAGCCTGCTTGAAGCCAAGCGCCGCGCCCAGCAAAAAATCAAAGAGAAAGAACAAGGAGACGAATAATCATGCCTCAGCCAAATGTCCCCGGCGTCGATCCGCAGCTTCAGGCGCAATGCGATGCCTTTCGTCACGATTACCGCGCCGTCCAGGCCGAAATCGCCAAGGCCATCGTCGGCCACGAAGACATCATCGACGGCGTGCTCACCTGCCTATTCGTTGGCGGCCATGCACTGCTGGAAGGCGTGCCGGGCCTCGGTAAAACAGCCTTAATTCGCGCGTTGGCGCAGGCGCTGAACCTGAAGTTCGCGCGCATTCAGTTCACCCCCGACTTGATGCCCGCGGACGTCATCGGCACCAACGTGATCATGGAAAACCAATCGGGACATCGCGAGTTTACGTTCGTGCATGGGCCGATTTTCGCGCAGATTGTCCTCGCCGATGAGATCAATCGAGCGACGCCAAAGACTCAATCCGCTTTGCTTGAAGCGATGCAAGAAAAACAGGTGACCGCCGGCGGCGAGCAGCGAAAGCTCGAAGAACCGTTCTTCGTCATGGCCACGCAAAATCCTTTGGAGCAGGAAGGCACCTATCCGCTCCCCGAGGCGCAGCTGGACCGATTTTTCTACAAGCTCATCGTCCGCTATTCAGGCCGCGAAGAATTGAAAGCCATCCTCGATCGCACGACAACCGGCCACAAAGTTGACATCCGTCCCGTGCTGGACGCCAAAAAAATCCTCATGCACCAGGAGCTGGTCAAGCGCGTGGTGATCGCTCCTCACGTGCAGGACTACGCCATCCGCTGCGTCCTGGCGACTCACCCGCAAGGCCAGTTTGCGATTCCCATGGTCAACCAGTTCCTCCGCGTCGGCGTCAGCCCTCGCGCCGCCCAGGCGATCACGCTCGGCTCAAAAGTCCGCGCGCTTCTGGATGGCCGATTCCACGTCAGCAACAAGGACATCAAGGAAGTCGCCATCCCGGCCATGCGGCATCGCGCGATACTAAACTTTGAAGGCGAGGCCGAGGGAATCACCACCGACATGGTGATGGAAAAAATACTTACCGAAACCCCGACGACGATTCAGGAGGAACTCGCGGGCGCCAGGGCTTGAGTTATGGCTACGTATGTGATCCCCAAAAATCTCGGCAAAGTCCGCATCGCCAAAGGCGTCGCGCATCGTTGGATGGTGTGGAACGGCAAACAAGGAAGAGGCGAATTTTCGGTGGTTTGCAGAACGCGTCAACAGGCCGAGGAAGTGGCCAAGATCATCAACAACAAGCAGCACGACGGAAAGATCGAAGTTCTATTTGGGCCGCCATAAATGTCCACCGCTCCGACAAAACCTCCGGGTATTCGGAAAGCCGACGCGCTGCTGAGCAGCGAGTTCATGGCCCGGCTCGATCAGCTTGATGTGATGTCGCGCAAGCTCCTGGCGGGGAAGATGAAGGGCGAGCGACGATCGAAGCGCCGTGGCCAGTCGGTGGAATTCGCGGATTATCGAAATTACGTCATCGGCGATGATCTGCGATTTATCGATTGGAATATCTATGCCCGGCTCGATCGGCTCTTCCTGAAGTTATTTCTCGAAGAAGAAGATCTCGCCGTTCACATTTTGCTCGATGTCAGCAAGAGCTGCGATTTTGGCGATCCGAATAAGGCGATGTACATGAAAAAGGTCGCCGCGGCGCTGGGCTATATCGGCCTGGTGAACTACAACCGCGTCTCCATCTCCGCCATCGCCGACGGCGTCGTCGATGACACCGGCGGCCTGCGCGGCAGGACACGCGTGGCCCAGATGATGGACTTCCTGGTGAAATTAAAACCGCAGGGCGCCAGCAACATGGCCGAGGCATGCCGCCGGTTTGCATTGACGCATCGGCAAAAGGGCGTGTGCATCCTGCTCTCCGACTTTTTCGACAAGGGCGGTTATGAAAATGGCCTGCGCTACGTCAGTGGCGGGAAATATGATTTGTTCGCAGTGCAGATTCTCGCTCCCCAGGAGATCGCTCCCGATATTCAGGGTGATTTGAAATTGCGCGATGTAGAGGATGATGACATGGCCGAGGTTTCGATCACTCAGCCGCTGATGAAGCAGTACAAATCGAATTTGAATGCGTATTGCCTGGCCGTGAAGGACTACATCACCCGCCGGGGCGGGACGTATCTGTTCGCCAGCACGGCCGTGCCGTTCGATACGCTGGTGTTGAATTACCTTCGTGAACGGGGATTGCTCGGATAATCAAATGCTCGCCGCATTGCCCAGTCTCCTCAACGTTCTTCCCGCCGCGATCGCGGCCGGGATTGTCGTGCCCTCGCTGCTGCTGCTTTATTTCCTAAAGCTGCGGCGGCGCGAGATGCCGATTTCATCGACGCTGCTGTGGAAAAAAGCCATCCAGGACCTTCAGGTCAATGCGCCGTTTCAGCGGCTGCGAAAAAATCTGCTGCTGTTGCTTCAGATGCTTCTTCTGCTGCTCCTGGCTCTGGCGTTTGCGCGGCCGGTGATGAATTACACCCGGGGCGCTGGAAAATTGACCGTTATCGCCATCGATCGCTCGGCCTCCATGTCGGCGGCGGATGTGAATGGCAAGCGCCGGCTCGATGAGGCCAAGCGGCTCGCTTACGAGCTGGTCGACACGATGGACAAGGATGCCAGCGCCATGGTCATCGGCTTTGACGATGGCGCGGACATCGTTCGCTCGTTCACCAACGATCACGCGCTGCTCAAGCAATCGATCGATTCGATTCAGTTGACCGATCGCCGCTCGAAACTGGAGACGGCGTTTCGTCTGGCCGAGGCAAAGGCGGCCGCTTTCAATATCGACCAGCTTCGCCCCGGCGGGCCGCGGCCGGAGCTTTGGCTCTATTCTGATGGCCGTGTGCTGGACCGCACAGAGCTGGCGCTTCGACTGGCAGAGCTGAAATATGTAAAGATCGGTAGTGACGAGGCGGAAAATGTGGCCATCGTCGCGCTCAACGCCAAGCGAAATTACGAGCGTCCCACCGAGGTGCAGGTCTTCGCGCGGCTGGCGAATTTTGGCACCAAGCCCGTCTCGGCCGTCGTTCAGCTCAGCGTCGATGGCGCAGTCGTCCCCCGTGGCGTGAAGCGAGACCTTCAGCTTATTCCCGAGCGCTGGGATGCAAAACAGCGGGAAGATGCTGAAAAACAGGGGATTCTGGCTCGCGACAGCGTGGAGTTCAATCTGGAATTGCTCACCGGCGCGGTGGTGAGCGTGGCGATCAAGGAGGTCGCCAAGGATGATCTGGCGGCCGACGATACCGCTCACATCATCGTGCCGCCGCCGCGGTCGCTGAACGTCGCGATGGTCAGCGCCAAGGGCAATTGGTGGCTCGAAAAGGCACTCGAGAGCGCCAATGTGAAAAAGCACGACGAGATTTCGCCGGTGGCTTATGAAGAGCGCATGAAGGATCCGCAGGCGCTGAGCGCTCAATACGACGTGATCCTTTTCGATCGCTATTACCCCAAGGCACTGCCCCCGACGGGAAATTTCATCTATAACGCGTGTGTCCCGCCCAATTCCAAAATCAAAGTGGTTACCGATGCCAATGGCCCGGTGACGATTGCGGACCAGACGGTGCTGGACTGGGACCGCACGCATCCAATTTTCAAGAACTGCAACCTGCGCTTCTTTGCGCTGGAGACGTTGAAGCTGAGTTTCCCGCTGGATGTTCAGGTGCTGGTGGAGGGAAGGCTCTCGCCGCTGATGGTCATGCAGCGCGACGGGCGCAGCACGCATATGGTCTTCGCGTTTGACGTGCAGGATAGCGAGTGGCCCAAGTCCAAGAATTATCCGGTGATCATGGACAATATTCTTCAGTTCATGGCATTGGGCAGCGACATGGATCTTCGCGCTTCCTATCCGCCGGGCGCCACGCCGAAGATTCCCCGTTACAACCTTCAGCAGGTGGCCGCCAAGCAGGTCGAGATCATCACGCCCGATTCGCGAACGATCACCGTGAATATTCCCGAGAACGGCGATTTCGCGTTGCCGCCGCTGGAGAAGGTGGGCGTCTATCGTCTTGTGCCGGCGATCCCGCAATACGAGAAAATCGCCATCAATCTTCTGGATGACAATGAGAGCAATGTGCTTCCGGTAGGCGACATCCCCGGCGGGGCCGGCGAGGCGATCGCAGCTTCAGGCGGGAAATCGCGCCTGGAATTGTGGTGGTGGATCGTCGCCTGCGCGGCGGTGCCGCTTTGCCTTTTGGAGTGGTGGGTCTACACGCGGCGGATGCACCTGTGATTCAAACCTGCACCAGCCACCATATCGCCGCGATCAGCGCTGATTGAATTCCCGCAAATAACAGCACCGAGCTCACCGGCAACCAATTTCGCTTTGGCGTGTCTAACACCACCGGATGCTCCCGATTGTGCTCAATCGCCAGGATCAGGTTGGCCTCGAATCGTCCCAGCCCCATCGCCTCGGCCGCCTTCAACAATGCCAGGCGCTGAGAATATCGCAATGGCCCCGCCGACAGCGCCGTGCGAATCATTCCCTCAAATCGAACCGCCCTCACCGACCTGACCACCACCGGCGCTCGTGTCGGAATCGGCCTATCATCGATTTCAGTCGCGAGGTTGGCGAGCGAGCGCTGCAACCGGCCGGGCTGCCGGCGGAAAATATGTCGCAGCCGCCGCGCCCGACGCCGATATTGATCATCCAGTTGGGATAGTCCCTCAACTCGCGAGGGAAAGTGAGGCTGTGCTCGCACGGCGGGCATGCGTAGAGTATACCCGCCCGCCCGGTTTGCCGAAGGAGAAAGTGGTATTGCGCGCGGTGTGCGAGGGCGCGGCGAAAGCGTGGGCGCGGGTTTTGCTCAAGTTTCGCCGGGCCATTGCCCAATAAATGATGCACCCCATTTTTGGTCGTTGTGATGAAGCTGTTTAAGCGATTTCTTCTGGTGATGGCCATCCTGCTGGCGGCCGCCATCGTGGCGGCCTCGGTCGGTTTTTACATGCTCAAGCGCCGGCCGAGCTTCTACCACTCCTACAAGTGGGAGGGCGAGCAGCGCAGCATCATCAACCAGCGCGCGGTCGATAAGCTCACGCAGACGCGCAATCTGGCGGCCGACGCGGCCGCGCAGGAGCGGCGGGCCGTGTCGCAGGGCACGACGCTTCCCAGCGATTTGCGGCCGATGAAAATTGCCTTCACCGAAGAGGAGCTCAACGCGTTCCTGATCCATAATTTCAAGGACAAGCTGGATGAGTATGTCGAGGATGCGGGGATATTTCTGAGCGATGGGGTGATTATTCTGGCCGGGCAGATCAAGGATTCGGGGTACGTGGTCAGCTTTCATTTTGAGCCCAAGATCGATGAGGCGGGAGAATTGCATTTGCGCCTGGTGGGGAGTTATGGCGGGGCGCTGCCGGTGCCGCAGTCGATGCTGAACACGCAGTTTGAGAAGGTTCGAGGGGCGCTGAAGAGCCGAATACCGGCCTGGCAGCAATCGGCCGCGCTGGATGCGCGCGGCGCGAATAACAGTGCCGTGGCCGCGGCGATGGGGAAACTGATTCTCAGTGCGCTGGATAACAAGCCGGCCGAGCCGGTGCTGTTCATGCCCGATGACAGTGGTAAATCGCTGCCGCTGCGGCTGGTGGATATTAATGTGGCCAAGGAATTGACGCTCACCGTGCAGCCCCTGACGCCGGATCAGCGGGCAGCGCTGATCAAGAGCATCCGCAGTCCGCTGGTGGCGCTGGTGGAAGACAAGTAATTGGGGCGCAGATTTCGCTTTCATTCCGCAGTTGCTGCGCGATCAATCGCATCTGCCGTTCAATCGCAAATCTCAAATCCGAAATCGTAAATTCGCACGTGCTCGCCTTTTAACGATTCATTTCGGCCACTCTCAATTCTCCTTTTCCGCGCGGCACGCCAATTGACATAGCCATGGCGGAAACCCGGAAGGAGCTGGGCTATGCATAAGGCGCAGGATGCGCAAATTGCTGTGGCGCACGATGACCTCGGATGGAGGATCGTCCAGGTCGCGACTCTGGCGCTGATCGCCCATCTCAGTGAGAAGAACACGCGGCAGCAACGATTGGCCGGCGGAGCTGGCCGAGATATTTCCACGGATGGATCGCTGCCGCATTTTGCCGAGGGAGAAACAGCATGAACTACGGGCTGTATCTCTCGGCCATGGGCGTCCTCGCCAACTCGAATCGGCAGGACGTCATTGCCAATAACCTGGCCAACGCGGAAACCGTTGGCTTTAAAAAAGACCTGGCTCTCTTCCAGGAACAACGCACCGAAGCACAGAAACGCGGGATGAGCATCTCGCAATTCAGCAACGATCTGCTCGAGCCGTTGGGCGGGGGACTGGTTCCCAGTGGAACAACACTCGATCTTTCGCAGGGTCCCATTGAAGTCACCAGCAATCCGCTCGACGTTGCGATCATGGGCGATGGATATTTCGCCGTGCGAAATAGTGAGCGGACGATGCTCACTCGCGCAGGCCGATTTCAGGTCGATCGCAACGGTGTTTTAGCGACGGATTCCGGCCACGCGGTGCTAAGTGACAAGCTCGCATCGATCACACTCGCTCCGGGTGCTGTGGACATCGGAAAAGATGGAACGATCACCCAAAACGGCAAGGCGGTGGGGCGTTTGGGCGTATTTTCTGTTCCCAATTCGAAGTTGCTCAGCAAGCGCGGCGCGAATCTGATGAGCTATCCCGATATCGAACGAAATCTGAAATCCTCGGATGCCCAGCTCCGCAATGAAGCTCTCGAGCAGGCCAATTGCGAGCCGACGTCAGAGTTGGCCGCATTGATGGATGCCCAGCGGCAGCTCGAAGCGAACGCGAACATGATCCGCTACCAGGACCAGATGCTCAGTAGGTTGGTGAATGATGTCGCCAAGATTGGATGATGACGCATGGCTATTACAGCTTTAAATTCGGCGGCGACGGGGCTACGGGCTCTGTCCACGCGCATCGACGTCATCGCCAACAACCTGGCCAACGCCGAAACCACTGCCTTCAAGCGCAGCCGGATGAATTTCGAAGATCTGATGTATGTGACATTGAAGGAGCCCGGCTCGAACAACAACGCGAATGAGCCCTCGCCGGCCGGCACATTCGTCGGCCTGGGTGTGAAAATCAGTAATACGCAGCTCGATCTCGAGCAGGGCCCGCTGGAAAACACCAATCGCCCGCTGGATGTGGCCATCCAGGGCAGCGGATTTTTCCGCGTGAAGATCATGGACTCGGTCGGCGATGGCACCGGCTACACGCGCAATGGAAATTTTTTCCAGAACCGCGATGGGGATGTCGTGCTGGGAATGGGCGACGGGTACAGGCTGCTCCCCAAGATAAATCTGCCCACGGATGCCCGGGAAATCAGCATCAATCAGGAAGGCGTCATCGACTACATCCGGCCGGGCCAGAACACGCGAACCATCGCGGGACAATTGAAGATCAGCAATTTCATCAACCCGCAGGGGCTCAAGCTGCTGGGGGGGAGCATTTACGTGCAGACCGAAGCCTCCGGCCCGCCGGTGGATAACAAGCCGGGCGAAAACGGCTCGGGGACAATCCTCCAGGGATTTCTCGAAGGCAGCAATGTCGATCCGGTCAAGGAGCTGGTGACGCTGATCAAGACGCAGCGAAGCTTTGAGCTCAACAGCCAGTCGATCCAGACGGCGGACCAGGCATTGCAAACCATCGGCAACCTGCGGCGGTTCTAAATGAGACAGACAAGTCCGCGAGAACTTCGCAAGGTGATCCAGGGCCTGATCATTCTGACCCTGCTGGCGTGGGCTACGCAGACTCTGGTGGCGCAATGGGGGTTTGGCGATGAGCTTCAGGAGAGATTCATCGCGCCTCGGCGGATTGTCGCGCTGGAACTGAAGTCCGACGCCGAGGCGCATGGCAACGAGATTCGACTCAACCAGATTATCCGCTCGCCAGGCCTTGATACGCTCGATCAAACAGGCGATTTGATCATTTCACGCTTTGACGGCAAATCATCACGGGTGATCGATCTTGATGAAGTGAATACGGTGCTGGAAGGGGCTGGAATCAATCTCGGCTCGATAGATTTCTCAGGCGCGCTGCGTTGCATCGTTTCCAGGACCCAAGCAGCGCCCGAGCCGATCGTTGAGCAGCCCAATAAAGCCATCGTCATCCCCACGACGCGTCCCAGCGATTCGATTGCGGCCAGAACCCTTCGCGATCTTCTCGTCGCCGAAATCGCAGAGCGATTTGCGCTGCCTCTCGAATCGCTTCAGGTTCGCTTCTCTCCGGCGGACGAAAAATTCGCGGCTCTTTCTGAATTGAACTATCGCTTCGAGATCGAACCCCGCCGCAACCGCAACATTGGCGATATCACATGGGATGTTGCGCTCGTTACTGCCACTGGCAAGCAAAAAATCTCCGTCAGCGCCAATGTTCGGGCCTGGCAAAACCAAATCATCGCCACCAAGCCCATCGTTGCCCGCCAGGTTATCGGGGAAGCCGACGTGGCCGAAAAACGAACTCTCGTCGATCGTCTTCCCGAAGAAGGCACAGTCACTCTCGAACAGGTTGTCGGCCAGCAATCAGCGCGCGACATCTCGCCCGGAGTCGTAGTCAGCGGCCGAATGATCGAGGCCGTTCAGTTCGCCAAGGTCGGCCAGCTCGTCAACGTCATCGTTCAGCAAGGCCACGTGCAGCTCAAATGGGTGGCCGAGGCTCGCGAGAGCGGCGCGTTCGGGCAGAGTATTCGCGTTCGGAAACCCGGCACGCGCGATGAATTCAGCATCGTTCTCACCGGCCCCCAGCAGGGCAAACTCGTCTCCGCCTCGCCATCGAATGTCGCGGTAATTCCATGAAAGGATTTGCGATTTGCGATTTGCGATTTGCAATTTGATCGTCGTGATAGTCGCCAATGCTGCTCTCGCCCAGCGCGTCGCCCCAGCGGCTACGCAGCCCGCGCCAAGCCTTTATGACCGTCCCAGTCCGGCCGAATTGATGCAGCTCAACGGAGGATCGCTGCTCAAGGCATCTCTCGCCGCCGCTCCCGATCCATCGAAAGCCAAGCTGGCATCGCTCAGTTTTTTCTCCGTCCCTGAACCCGAGCCCAAGGTCATCAAGAAGCACGACCTGGTCACCATCATCATCCGCGAGGAAAGCGAGATGACCAGCGACGGGAAGAGCGATTTGAAAAAATCCTCCGACCTCGACGCTCGCCTCGATGAATGGGTGAAACTGAACTTCAAAAACTTCGCCCTCCAGGGCGGCGGCGAAGGCGCTGCTCCACCGGCCATCAAAATGTCCGGGTCGCGTAACCTCAAGGGCGAAGCAAAGCTCGAGCGCACCGACACATTTCTCGCCCGCATCACGGCCGAGGTTGTGGATGTGAAGCCCAACGGCACCTTCGCGGTTCAGGCCCGCAAGCTGATCAAAAAGGATGATGAGGAGCAGGAGTTCATCCTCACCGGCATCTGCCGCGGCGCGGATGTCACGCCCGATAACACCGTGCTCTCGACGCAGGTTTACAACCTGGCCCTGATCACCAACCACAAGGGCGCTGTCCGCGACACCACCAAACGCGGCCTCATCCCCAAATTATTGGACTTCATCAACCCGTTCTGACCGATAACCTTGACGATGAGACGGATCGCGTTCATCACCATTCTCCTGGGCATCGCTTCGGCCGCTTCTGCGGTCAAAGTCGGCGACATCACGCGCCTCAGCGGTGAGCGCTCCAACGTCCTCACCGGCCTGGGTCTGATTGTCGGCCTGCGCGGCACCGGCGACGGCGGCGATTTCGCACCGGCGATTCGGCCACTGGCCGCCATGCTCGGGAAATTCAACGATAAATCAGACGTGCGCGAATTGGCCAATGTCGGCAATGTCGCGCTCGTGAGCGTTACTGCGGTATTACCCCCACGGACCGTGCGAAATGGCGACAAGCTGGACGTCTATGTTTCAAGTCTCGGCGCTGCGACAAGCCTCAAAGGCGGCCGGCTGCTGATCATGCCCCTGCAAGGACCGACGCCCGATTCGGGCATTTTCGCGATGGCCCAGGGCGCAACCGTGCTCGAAGATCCGACCGTTCCCACGCACGCTCTCATTCCCGGCGGCGCGGTCATGGAAGCCGATCTGCCCGCCCAGGTGATTCAGAAAGGCCGGCTCACGCTGATTCTCAACGAACCCGCGGCCAGTTGGACCACGGCCAGCACGATCGCCAAGATCATCAACGACGCCGAAGGAACAGGTGAGACCCTCGCGATCGCGGTCGATTCGAAAAATATCGTCGTGACCCTTCCCGCCAACGAGCGCGACAATCCGGCGGGATTCATCTCACGCGTGCAGCGGCTTCCTGTTCCGGTTTTGCCGACCGAAGCCCGCGTCGAGATCAATGAAAAAACTGGCACGATCATCATGACCGGCGACGTCGAAATCAGCCCCGTCGTCATCAGCCACAAGGGCCTGACCATCACCACGATCAATCCGCCGGCCGCACCGACCGCGCGCACGCCATTGACCACCGAAAAGCGCGCTGTGCCGCTCGATACAACTCGCGAAGGCGGCGCCAAGCTTCAGGAACTGGTGGATGCGATGGACATGATTCGCGTCCCGGCCGAAGACCGCATCATCATCGTTAAGGAACTTTACAAGACCGGCAAACTGCACGCGAAGCTGCTGATCGCCGGTCAGAACGAATGAGTCGTTCATAACAGCGTCGGAGACGCACATGACCACCGCCTCAATCAAACCGCCAGTCGATGCCGGAGATGGAAAACTCTTTAAAACCGCCCAGAAATGGGTCTCCCAGACCTTCTTCGGAACGCTCCTGAAACAAATGCACGACTCGCCGTTCAAGTCGGATCTGTTTTCCGGCGGCCGCGGTGCGCAGGCGTTTTCGCCGCTCTATGACCAGCACCTGGCCGAGCGAATGGCCCGATCCTCCGGCCGGCCACTGGCCAATTCGATAGTGAAACACATTCAGCGAAATAAAACCGCCAAGACGTAAATGCAGAAAGAAGTCTCCCAACTTCAGATCATCCTTCAGCAGCTCGTCGCCGAGCACGACAAGCTGCTCGCGCATCTCTCCGCGCAACAGATCGCCATGAAGAAAATGGACTTGGCAGCCATCGACAATCTCACTGGCTTGCAGGATTCCACCCGCATGCGCATCGCCGCCCTCGACAGCAAACGAAAAACGCTCGTCACACACCTGGCGCTGATTCTGAAACTCCAGGGACCACCGACCCTCAGCCGCCTCGCCGAATCCATCCCCCAGCACAAACCATCTCTCCTAGCCCTCCGCGATCAGCTCAAATCCAAGGTCACCGAAGTCGCCGCCAAATCCACCATCGCCGGCCGCGTCGCCGGCGCTCTCCTTGGTCATCTCAACACGGTGGTTCGACTCCTCGCCGGCGCCGTCGAGCAGGCCGGGCTCTACACCAAGCAGGGAACGCCGCAGGTTTCCAGTCGAATCGGCGTCATGGAAGCGGTCGGATAACAATGTCGCTCATTAGTGCGTTAAACATCGGCAAATCCGCTCTCGCCGTCCATCAGGCCGCGATTCAGGTGACGAGCAACAATGTCGCCAACGCGGGCAACACCGACTACACGCGGCAGACTCCGCACATCGTTCCCGGCTCCGAGCAGCTCTACAAACCCGGTGTCTATCTCGGCAGCGGCCTGAATCTCGACGCCGTCCAGCGTCAGATCGACGAATCGCTCCAGGCCCGCATCCGCTCCAGCATCAGTGACAGTGAGTCGGCCGCGTCTCGCCAGCAATGGCTCAGCAGAGTTGAGACGATTTTCCACGAACTCGGCGACGACGATCTCTCCTCGCAGCTCAGTACCTTCTTCAACAGTTGGTCAGACCTTGCAAATAAGCCCCAGGACATCGGCCTGCGCCAGATCGTCATTCAAAATGGCGATTCGCTCGCGGGTTCACTGCGTGATATGCGCACGCAGCTCGACGGCGTTCAAAGCGACATGGACAAGCGGTTGACGACGGTTGCACAGGATGCCAATTCTCTCGCCGATCAGGTGGCGTATCTCAATGAGCAGATTTCCAAATCCGAAGCCGGCGCGGGCGCATCGGCCAATGCCCTGCGCGATCAGCGCGACGCGGTTTTGAAAAAATTATCCGAGTTGATGGACATCAAAACCCAGGAAACCGGCGAGGGCATGGTCAATGTGCTCGTCGGCTCCGACCCCCTGGTTCTTGGCAGCACCAATCGCGGCGTCGGTTTCAAGATCGAGAGTAACGGCGATCAGCTCACTCCCAAGCTCTTCATCAAAGCCGACAACGGCACGCTCAAAGTTACTTCCGGCACGATCGGCGGACTTCTGGGCCTTCGCTCCGAAGTCGGGGCGGTCACCGACGAAGTTGACAGCCTCGCCGGCAACCTGATTTTCGAGCTCAACAAGCTGCACTCGAGCGGCCAGGGCCTCGAAGGCCTCTCCCAAATCACCGCCAGCAACGCCGTCGCCGACACCAGTGCCATCCTCAACTCCACCGACGCCGATTTAGATTTCCCTCCCTCCAACGGCAGCTTCGTGATTCACGTGAAGCAAAAAGGCACTGGCCTGGTCACCAGCACGCTGGTCAACGTCGATCTAGATGGCCTCAACAACGACGACACGACTCTTGATTCTCTTCGCGCTGCTCTCGACGGCATCAACGGGATTTCCGCGACGATCTCGGCCGGCAAATTGAAAATCCAGTCGGACTCCAGCGACGTCGAATTCGGTTTCAGCCAGGATTCCAGTGGAGTCCTCGCGTCGCTCGGCGTCAATTCCTTCTTCAAAGGCACCGACGCCCACGACATCGCCATCAACACCGATCTGAAAAATCGCCCCACGCTCCTCAGCGCTGCAAAAAATGGCCAGCTTGGCGACAATCAGACTGCCCTCGCCATTGCTGCCCTCGAAACTACCGCACTCAAGGGCCTGGGCCAATCCAGCATCAAGGAAAAATACGACGCGATGATCAACGGCATCGCCGTCTCATCGGCCACCGCCAAAACCAACGCCGAAGCTGCTCAAACTGTGCAGGATACGCTGCTGGCCCAGCGCGAATCGCTTAGTGGCGTGAGCCTCGATGAAGAGGCCGTGAATCTGATTCGCGAGCAGCGCGCTTTTCAGGGAGCTGCGCGAATAATCGCGGCCGTCGATGAGCTGATGAAAACGATCCTCAACATGATCTAGCGATCAAGACAAATGCCGATCATCCCCCTCCAACTCGCCCGAGTCAGCAACGCCCTGCGGATGAACCTCAGCCAGCGCACGATCACCAAAACCCAAAGCTCTCTGCTGGATGTGCAAAATCAGCTCTCGACCGGCCGCCGCCTCAGCACGCCCAGCGATTCTCCCGGCGATGCGGCCATCGCCATTCAAATCCGCAAACTCCTCGAGCAGCGTTCCGGCTTCGAAGACAATCTCAAGCAGGCCTCATCGCATCTGAGCGAAGTGGACACCACCCTTGGCGACATGACCGACCTGCTCCGCCAGGCCCAGACTCTCGCCTCAGCCAACGTCGGCTCCGATGTCAGCGCTGACCAGCGAAACGCGGCGGCCGCAATCGTCTCCAGCCTCTACAACCAGATGCTCAGCCTGGCCAACAAGCAGTCGCAGGGCGTCTACCTTTTCGGCGGCGACAGCGGCCACGCCCCTTTCATCTCCGACACCACCGGCGTCCGCTACGTCGGCTCCGACACGATTCTTCAAAATCGCTTCGACGAAGGCTCCCTCATGCCATTCATGGTCGATGGCAATGAGGTTTTTGGAGCACTATCTACGCGCGTTCATGGCAGCATCGATCTTTCGCCAGCTATCACTGCTGCCACACGATTGGCCGACCTCAGAGGCGCAACTGATGCCGGCATCCACGGCGGCGCGATCGTCCTGAGCGATGGAACAACCACCGAAACCATCGACCTCTCCACCGCCGACACGATCGGGAACGTCATCGACCTCATCAACAACGCGGCGGTGGGCGGGATCACCGCCTCCATCGCCCCCGGCGGCGCTGGCCTGCTCATCAACGCCACCGGCGCTGACAACATCACCCTCACCGATTCCGGCGGAACCTGCGCCTCCGACCTGGGCATCATTCGCACCATTCCCGCAGGCCTTGGCGTTGACATCAACGGCATAGCACTCAATCCCAACATCACTCCGCTAACTAACCTCTCCGACCTCCGGGGCGGCCTGGGAATCGACCCCACCGGCCTGATCATCACCAACGGCCAAAACACCGCGACCATCGATCTCACAGCTGCGACCACGGTCGAAGATCTTCTCAACCTCATCAACCACTCCGGCACCGGCGTCCTCGCTCGTCTGGGCGATGATGGCACCTCGATCGACATTCTCAATCCGGTCCAGGGCTCCAAGATGACCATCGCCGAAAATGGCGGCACGACGGCGGCAGATCTTGGCATCCGTAGCTACGGCCCCTCAACCCTTCTCTCCGAATTAAACGGCGGCAAAGGCGTGACGACTGTCGCGGGAGCCGACATCCAAATCACCCGCCGCGATGGCAGCAATTTCTCCGTCGATCTCTCCGGCCTGAACACCATTCAGGATGTCATCAACGCCATCAACTCGGCCGACGCCGGCGGCGGAGTCACCGCGACTTTCGCTACCACCGGCAATGGCATCATCCTCACCGACTCGACGGTAGGGGGATCGCTTATCGTCTCCGCCCTCAACGCCTCCCCCGCGGCCGAAAATCTGGGCATCAAAACCTCCTCCCCCACCGGCATCATCACCGGCGCCGACGTCAACCCCATCGAAACCACCGGCATTTTCGGCAACCTCGACAAGCTCCGCTCCAGCCTGCTCAGCAGCAACCAAACCGGCATCACCGCCGCCGCCGAGGCCCTCCAGGAAGACCTCAATCGCATCACTCGGCTTCACGGCCAGGTCGGCGCTCAAGTCAAAGAATTCGAGGCTCGCCAAAACCGCCTGGCCGACCAGAACGTGGCCACCCAAGCCATGCTCTCGCAGCTCGAAGACACCGACTTCAACGAAGCCATCACCCGATTCCAAACTTTGCAGACAGCGCTTCAGGCCAATCTTCAAACCACCGGCCGGCTCCTCAACCTCACTCTCCTGGACTTCCTGCAATGAACCATCTTTCGCACGGCGATGTGGGGCATGTAGGGTCCGCTTCAGCGGACCGCAAATCCATTCGGTCCGCTGAAGCGGACCCTACGCGAAAAATTCGAGCGAGCAATCTCGACAATGGAACACCAATTGCAATGTCTCAATCTAGAAGGAAACCCCCTGCGAAACGGGCCCATAACAAAGGCCACAGCGCAGGAATAGTTGCGCGATAGCGCAGCTTTTGATCGGAAAATATTTACTCACGGCATGGATGCCGTGAGGTGGCGTGGCGCGGTTGATTCGCCGGCCGAATCGCAAGTGAGCTCTTCGCGAGAGTTCATTCGCCTCGGCCGCGGAATTCGCATCAACCGCCCGTAGAAATGGAGTTCGCAATGGACATCGCGACCACACGTTTTGGACGCCTGGAGGTCAATGAGGAGCGAATCATTTCGTTCCCCAAAGGTCTCCTGGGCTTCCCGCAGTATCAGCGCTTCGCGCTGATCCAGACCGGCGAGGAGAATTATTTCTTCTGGCTCCAGTCTGTCGATGAGCCCTCCCTCGCGTTCGTCGTCACCGACCCTGCCATCTTCTTTAAGGACTATGACTTTGCCCTCAAGGAAGAAACCCAGCAGGAAATCGGCCTGACGGATGCGGGCTTCGCGCAGGTCTTCGTGATCTGCAACAAGGTCGGCGACTGGCTCACCGGCAATTTCCAGGGACCCCTGGTGATCAACGCGCAAAATCGCGTCGGCAACCAGATCGTCATCAACGACAAGAAGTGGACCACGCGCCAGCCGCTGTTGCGGTTGACGGCCGATGTTCCACTGGCCAAGTCGGCTTGATGGCGCGGCCGGGGCCGGCGGTAGCGGAACACACGGCAAAATCGTTAGAGATTGCCCGTATTTTCCGGCCTTTCCGTCGCTTTCGCCCCGGGACATCGCATCGGGCGGCATATAATGATGTGCCCGCACGATGCGCGCGAGTTGTGAATCGCGACGTCGCGGGCTTGGTCAACTCTCCAGGCCCTTTCCCAGGAAGGAGCCCGTATGCTGGTGCTGTCCCGTCAACGCGACGAGACGATCATGATCGGAGACGACATCGAGGTCACCGTGGTTGATATCCGCGGCGACAAGGTGCGTCTGGGGATCAATGCCCCCAAAGAGATCAGCGTCCATCGCAAGGAAGTTTATGATGCCATTCGCCGTGAAAACCGCGAAGCGGCACAGGTAAAACCCGAGGATCTTTCGGGTCTTGGAAAGATCGCTCCCAAGAAAGAGCCCAAGAAGGAAGATAAGCCGTAAAAAAGTCGGGACTCCGTCGCCGACTTTTCTCGCCGAAGTGAAGTAACGGATGCGCATCAGGGCGCTTCCGAGCCATCAATCATGGAGGATTGACATGGCCCGCATCAACACAAATGTCTCATCTCTCACCGCTCAGCGTGGCTTAGCCAAATCTCACCGACAACTCAGCGACACTCTCCAGCGCCTGTCCAGCGGCCTGAAGATCAATCGCGGCGCTGACGATCCCGCCGGCCTCATCGCCAGCGAAGGTCTGCGCAGCGAAATCGCCGGCCTCGATCAGGCCATCGACAACTCTTCCCGCGCCAGCAACGTGATCTCCACGGCCGAGGCCAACCTCAGCGAAATCGCTTCGCTGCTCAACAATGTCAAGCAGCTGGTCGTCGAAGCGGCCAACAGCGGCGCCCTCTCCCAGGAAGAAATCGCCGCCAATCAGTTGCAGATCGACTCGGCCGTCGCCAGCGTGACGCGGATTTCCAACACCGCCACGTTCGCCGGCCTGAAACTGCTCAACGGCAGCCTCGATTACATCACCAGCGGCGTGGCCACCTCGGCCATCACCGCGCTGCACGTCCACCAGGCCAACTTCGGTACCACCGCCACCATGCCGGTGCAGATTGACGTGCTCACCAGCGCAAATACTGCCGCCCTGCGCTTCGTCGGCTCCAGCATCGCCTCATCGGTCACGCTGGAAGTCAGCGGAAACGAAGGCGTCGACGTCCTGACCTTCACCAGCGGCACCAACGCCTCGGCCATCGCCTATGCCATCAACCGCATCACCGATTCCACCGGAGTTAGCGTCAGTTTGATCAATAGCGCTGTGCCCACGTCCGGTATTGTGTTCCGATCCGCCGGTTATGGGTCCAAGAGCTTCGTTTCCGTCCGCGCCACCACCGGGACGTTTGCAACCACCACGCCCTCCAACACCTCGGCCACCCGCGCCACCGGCGTCGATGCCGTCGCCACCATCAACGGCGCACTCACCGTCGCCGATGGACTGAACCTCAAGATGAACACCACCACCCTCGACCTGGAGCTGACCCTCGACTCCGCCTTCGGCACCGGCCAGAGCGATTTCACCCTCACCGGCGGCGGCGCCAAGTTCCAGCTTGGCCCGCAGGTCACCAGCAATCAGCAGGTGAGCCTGGGCATCCAATCGGCGGCCGCCAGCAAGCTGGGCGACAGCGATGTCGGCTTCCTCAGCGACATCGTCACCGGCGGCAGCGCATCACTGGCCAACGGCGGCGCATCCACTGCCAGCAAAATCATCGAGCGCGCCATCAGGCAAGTCGCCGTCCTTCGCGGCCGGCTTGGCGCCTTCGAGCGAAACACGCTGGATACCAATATGAATAGCTTGAGCGTCGCCCTGGAGAATGTGACCGCCAGCGAAAGCTCGATTCGCGATGCCGACTTTGCTGAGGAGACCTCCAATCTCACCCGCGCCCAGATCCTTACCCAGGCTGGCACCAGCGTGCTGGCCACCGCCAACTCGACCCCGCAGAGCGTATTGCAGTTGCTGCAGCGCTGAACGTAGAAAAAAATCTCGATCGATGGGTGGCATGGGCAGACTTAATCGTCTGCCCGTGCCTTTTTTAGTCCGGATATTTTTCCTCAATTCCTCCCCCAGACTAACTCGTCTAATAAAACTGCATTGGTGCGTACTGACCTCGCGCAATGCCCGTTCCGGTCGCATCGAGCGAACCAGTTGTGACGATTTTGCAACCTGCGCACATCTAAAGTCACCTGTATTTCCCCACCGATAGCCCCAAGGAGTTCGCCGCCCTACGCCGCATCTTTAATGATGGGCGGCGCGCATGGACTTGCAGTGAAGGAGGTCGATCAATGGACGCAAGGGAAGCGAAAACAAAAACGCTTCCGGCAGGCTGCTGGGGAAACGTCCCCTGATCCACCAGCGATATGGCCTTCGTTAAGGGAATGACGCGCCGCTCGGCCCGCAGAGCCGAATGAAGGCGCATAACTTTTGCCGCGGGATGTTCCCGAGGCCAGTCACGGAAGAGACACTACTATGAGCAGAATCAACACCAACGTCAGTTCACTCATCGCGCAGCGCGTGCTGCGCAAGAACCAGGATTCGCTGGCCCGCTCACTCGAGCGCCTCAGCACCGGCCTCCGCATTAACCGCGGCGCCGACAACCCGGCCGGCCTCATCGCCAGCGAAAACCTCCGCGCTGAAAAAGCCGGCATCAACCAGGCCATCGACAATGCCGAACGCGCCAGCAACGTCATCGGCACCGCCGAGGGCGGCCTGAGCGAAGTCAGCTCGCTGTTGAACGAGCTCCAGGCGCTGGTCAATCAGTCGGCCAGCACCGGCGGCCTCACCGCCGCGGAAACCGAAGCCAACCAGCTTCAGGTTGACTCGATCCTCAATACGATTAACCGCCTTGCCGGCAGCACCGCCTTCCAGGGCACCAAGCTGCTCAACGGCAACTTCGCCTACACGACCAGCGGCGTCGACAGCAACAATATCGCGACGGTGCAGATCAACTCTGCCCACCTTCCCGATAACGCGGCCGTCAACGTTGTCGTGGCCGTCACCCAGAGCGCGCAGACCGCGGCCACCGGCTATACCGGCGGCGCACTGGGCGCCAACAACGCCGTCACCGTCGAACTCGGCGGCAACAAGGGCACCGTCCAGCTTTCCTTCGCCGGCGGCACCACCGTGGCCAACATGGCCATCGCGGTCAATGCCGTGCAGGATTCGACCGGCGTCAGCGCCACCGTCTCCGGCGGCAACCTTGCCCTTCATAGCAAGGAATATGGCGCCAGCCAGTTCGTCAGCCTCAGCACCATCAGCGGCACTTTCGCCGCCACCGTTGCCAAGGATTACGGCCGCGATGCCGCGATCACCATCGATGGCGCAGCCGCGCAGGTCGATGGACTCAAGGCGACCTATCGCTCCGCCAACCTCGATATCGAGCTTGCGATCGACTCCAGCTTCAATGCGGTCGGCAACGACAGCTTCTATATCACCGGCGGCGGCGCGGTGTTTGCGATGGGCTCGAAAGTGACCGAGAACGACAAGGCCAGCATCGGCATCCAGTCGGTGACCACCGGGAGCCTGGGCGACTCAGCCCTGGGCTTCCTGAGCACCCTGGGCAGCGGCGCGGCCAATTCGCTCTCCAGCGGCAACATGGTCACAGCGCAGAAGATCCTCGATAAGGCAACCACGCAGGTCGCCTCGCTTCGAGGCCGTCTTGGCGCCTTCGAGCGGTTCACGATTGGCTCAACCATCAACGCCCTGGGCGTTGCCCTCGAGAACGTCTCGGCAGCTGACAGCGCCATCCGCGACACCGACTTTGCGGAAGAAACCGCCAACCTGACCCGCTCCCAGATCCTCTCTCAGGCCGCGGCCACTGTGCTCGCACAGGCCAACGCAAACCCTCAGCTCGCCCTGGCCCTTCTGCGCGGTCAATAGGGCATATGCGTCTGGTTTGCGATTAGTGTTCTGATCCTTCAGTGCAAGTCCAAAAGCCCACGGACACCCATCCGTGGGCTTTCTTCTTTTTGCACTTTATATAGCACCCCGCCCGCCCGCTGAAGCTAATGCTTCTCGGCAAATTCGTGCTTTGGGCACCGAGATTGCTCTGTATTTCAGGCGTTTTTCACTTTCTATGTCTTTTGAAATGGAACCGGAATCATGAACGACCCTTCAATGACTCGCAGCAGCGTGGGCAATCCCACCGACGTCAATGTCAACACCGCGGTGATCACACCGACCGACCGCGTGCGCTGGGGCCCCATCTTCGCCGGCCTCGTCGCCGCGCTGTCACTTCTGGCTTTGCTTAGCGTGCTGGGCGTGGCGGTTGGCCTTTCAGCCTACGATGCAAACGATGACACCAGCCGCTTCCGCGTCGGCGCAGGCATCTGGGGGGCTATCTCCATGCTTCTGGCCTTCTTCTTCGGCGGCTGGCTGACTGCACGCACGGCCGCCCTCCGCGGTACCCATAACGGAGTGCTCAACGGCGCGCTTGTCTGGGCGATCGCCATTCCACTTATGGCTTATATCCTCACTACAGGCGCAGCCCGAATGGCCGATACCGCGGCCAATGCCGCCAATGCCGCCGCCAATGTGGCCGATCGAACGGGCAACCAGGATCAGGTCGACCGCGTCGCCAAGCTCTCCACCGGCAACCGTGACAACACCGTCCAGTCCTCCTCCAGTAACATGGACAACAACAACCAGTCCGCCAATCGCCAGAGCAATCAAATCTCCAATCAGGACAAGGAACGCGCTGCCAGCGCCGGCAGCAAAGCCGCCTGGGGCACGCTCGTCTCCATGCTCCTGGGCCTGGGCGCAGCGGCGGCCGGCGGCGCAGCCGGAGCACGCGATCGCCACGATCACTCGCGCCATAATCAGAATCGTGATCGCGATGGCGGCTATGTCCCCGCCGCCTGATTCCCGCGAGATTCAAAACCGATAAAAAAACCAGCCCTCCGCAGGATTCCCCTGCGGAGGGCTTAGTTTCACGGCTGCCCCGTGCCGCAATTACCCGCGGGGAAGGCGCTTCTTGAGGTTCTTCTTCACCAGGTTCAAATCCTTCTTGTCGACCTTGTTGTTCGCGGTGACGTCGGCGTTCGCGTTAAAGCGCGGCTGGCCAATCCGCCTGTTCATGCTGCGATTGACAGCCTTCACATCCTTCTTGTTCACCCTGCGATCTCCGTTGACATCGCCGGTGAGCTTGAAGAAGTCCACGTGCAATGTGCCGGCGCCGGTGTCGATCAGCAGGCTGTAGTTCGCGCTTAGTTTGAGCCTCACACGCCGCATATCCAGGTGAACGCTGGCGGTGCCGGAATCGTAGCTGAACCCAGCCGCCGACAGCGAGACCGCCACGCCCGCGCGCATCAGCTTCAGATCGGACAAGCCAAGGCCGACGTCGGCCGACAGCGTGAAGTCGATGTCGGTAATTCTCGACCTCATCTTCAGGCCGTGGTTCACGCTCTGAGAAGCGAGCGTGGGCGGAGCCTCAGGGGTCACATCCAGCGCCGCCACATCCGAAATCGCTCCATCCTTATCGGTTGCCCGAACCGTTATGTGCGACGTTGCCAGACTGTTGAACGTATGGCCAACAGTCCGGTTGGCATTCCCGGCCGCCCTGGCGATTGTCTGTATAGCGCTGCCATCGCCCCAGTTGATGGTGTATGTAAATCCGGCCGCCTTATCCGTCGCGGCGTCGAAACCGGCCAGTGAGAAGTTGGCATTAAACCCGCGGAAGATCGTCGAATCCGGCGCCTCGATGCTCACCGTTGGCTTCACATTAAGCACCTGGATCGACACCGTTTTCGGCGTCATATCCTCGCCGGCCGCCGCGTCCCGCACCTTGATCGTGATCGTCTTGGTCGAGGTGCCATCGCCAAAGGTATGCGTGCCGCTCACGAAGTATCTCTGGGAATTGTTCGGATCGACCGTGATCGTTCCCGCTGAGCTCTGTCCATCGCCCCAATCGATCGAGACGGTGAACATGCTCGCCACACTGGCCGGGTTGGCATCGACGAACGTCGCCAGATTTCCTGTGAATGAAACGCCTTCGTTGACGGAAGGCAAGCTGGCGCTGGGCGTCACCGTCACCGCCGCATTGGCCACATTCGCCGTGCTGGAGACTGTCTTCTCCGGCGCGGTCCCGTGGCTGATGGTCACATGGATCGTGAACGTGCCCTTGCTCGCATACAGATGCTGGCCACGCACGGTGAACAGGCCCGTGCCGGCGTTGAAGGTCAGCGTACCCGCAGTCGAGGGCGATTGATCGCCCCATTCGATCTCGACGGTATACGCGCCGATCGCCTTGGGCACGCCAACGTCGGTAAATGTCGCCACGGTCTGCACGCCGGAGAGCGCGCCTTCGACCGCGTTAAACGTGAATCCACCCGTCGGCACCACCGGTGCATCGGTGATGTGAGCGCTGCTCGTCGCCGAGGCATCGGGCGCGGTGTCGTGCACGATGGTCGTGGTGATCGTGTAGTTGCCGCCGTCGTTGTAGCGATGATCGCCGGCCACGCTGAACACCTTCGTCGTTGTGTTGAAAGTGATCACGCCCGCCGAGCTGTTTCCATCGCCCCAGTTGATCATCGCCGAGTAATCCGCCAGCGGCTCCGCGCCGCCCGGATCGGTGAAGGTGGCCACCGTCTTATTGGTGAACGTCACCGCTTCGGTGCCGTTGACGGTCAGTCCGCCGGTGACAACCACCGCTGGATCGGCGATCACCGCCGTGCTGGTCACGCTCGAAGACGGCTCTGTCCTATAGCGGACCGCGATAGTGATCTGCCTGGTGCCTTCCTCGCTGTACGTGTGCACGCCGTGCACCGTGAAGATTCCCGTCGCTTGATCGACGGTGATGAAGACCCGCCCGGTCACACCGGTGACATCGCTGGTCCCATCGCCCCAGTTCACTGTGGCCGAGTAGTTGCTCGTGGCCTCCGAGCCCTGAACGGGATCGGTAAACGTTGCCACTGGCAAGGTCATCAATTTGCCCTCGATCGCCGCATAGGTCAGGCCGCCGGTGACGACAAGCGGCGGATGCACAACATTCGCTGAGCTGATCGCCGAGCGATTCTGCGCGGTGCCGTGCTGGATCGTCACGCTGATCGTGAACAAACCTTCGGCGTTATAGAGATGGTCGCCTTTGACCGTAAACACCTGCGAGCCTGCGTTGAAGGTAATGGCGCCGGGCGAGGTGCGCCCATCGCCCCAGTTGATCGTCGCCGCATATTCGCCCAGCCCTTCAGCGCCCGCCGGATCGGTGAACGTCGCCACCGTCTGGCTCGCCGACTGCACGCCGCGGAATGCATTCACGATAAACCCGCCGGTCGGCGACACCGGCACATCCAAAACCGTCGCCGTGCTGTTGGTAGAGGCATCCAGTGCGCCGGTTCTGCTGATCGTGGTGTGAATCGTGTAGCTGCCCTCTTCGGTGTAAGTATGGCCGGAGCTGACCGTAAAGATGCCCGAAGCCTGCGCCAGGGTGATCAGGCCGAAGGATGATGTTCCATCGCCCCAGTCGATATTCGCGACATAGTTGCTCGCGGCGACCGCTCCGCTTGGGTCGGTGAATCGTGCCACCGTCTGGCTCGACGAAGGCGTTCCTTCCGCCGCGTTGAACGGGAACCCACCGGTCATCGTCACCGGCGGCAGCATCACCGTCGCCGTGCTGGTGGTGGACGCGTTGGGTGCGGCCACGCTGTTGGTCGTGTGGGCGATCGTCACCGTGATGGTGAACGTGCCGGTCGCCGCATATTGATGGCTTCCAGAAACGGTATAGACGTTGGAATTATTGGTGACCAGGCCAACCGAGGTCGGCCCGCCATCGCCCCAGTCAATGGTGGCCACATAAGCGCCCACCGGCTCGGGCCCGCCCGGATCGGTGAATGTCGCCACCGTCTGGCTCGGCGAATTAACGCCCTTGGCCGCGGTGAAGGCAAACCCGCCCGTCGGCACAACCGCCGGATTGGCGATCGTCGCGCTGCTCAGCACGCTGATCGTGGAAGTCGTGCGTGTGATGTCGCTGGTGATCGTGAAGGTGCCGGGATTGCTGTAGGTGTGATTGCCGGTGACGCTGTAGACGCCCGCGTTGAGCGTGATCACGCCCGCCGAGGAAGTCCCATCGCCCCAGTTGATTGTCGCGGCGTATGCGGCCAGCAGCTGCGCTGGGCCCGGATCGGTAAACGTCGCCACGACGGTGTTGCCGCTGGCCACACCCTCGGTCCCCGCGATCGCAAAGCCGCCGGTGCCAACAAGGTCAGGCAATGCCACCGTAGCGGTGCTGATCGCCGTCGCGTTGGGCGCGGCAATGCCGCCGGTCGAATGCGCGATCGTTGTCGTGATCGTGAATGATCCCGATGCCGCGTAAGTATGGCTGCCGCTGACCGTGAACGTCGTCCCATTGAGCGTGGGGGTGACGACGGAATTTGTTCCATCACCCCAGTTAATGGTCACGGTGTAATCCGTGACCACTTCCGGCCCGCCCGGATCCGTGAACGTCGCCACCGTCTGAACCGCCGAAGCCGTATTCTGTTTGGCGGCGAACGCAAATCCGCCCGTTGCCACCACCGCAGGGTTGCTCACCGTCGCGGACCCTGTGGTAACACCCGCATTGCCGGCCGAGTCGGTAGCACTGACCGTGATGACAAAATTGCCCGGGATCGGATAAGTGTGCGTCCCGCGGATGATGAATCCGGGGCCGCCAGGATTGGCAACGATGGTTCCGACACTCGGCGCGGTCCCATCGCCCCAGTTGATCGACGCCGACCCGATGGCCGGCTCACCGGCATAGGTCGCCACCGTGCCGTTGAAGGAAGTGCCTTCCACGGCCACAATCGCCTCGCCCACACCCACCGGATTCGTTGTATCCAGCGTGAAGGTCAGAAGCGTATCGTGACTGGTGGTTCCCGATTCGTCGCTGGCGTGCACGCCGATGGTCTTGATCCCATCGGTGCTGAACACGCCCGGAGCGATCCGCACAGAGAATCGGCCGTTGGTATCGGTCCAGTTGTCCACGATGTCGGTTCCGGAAGTCCCGTCATAGCCGCCAATCACCACAGGATTGAGCGGATCGGTCAGGTCCACCAGGGTGATCCGCACGGTGTTTCCAAACGCGGTGGGGGCGCTGATGCCCGAGAATCGCATGGTCTGCACGTTGGTGATCAGGTCACTGTTGGAAATGCCGCTGTCATCGGCCGGATCGATCCGCACGCTGCCCGGCAGCACAATCGGAGCCATGCGGATCGCAAATGACCCGCGGCCAAACGTGCTGACCAGAAGGATATCCGGGCCTGTCGAGACATCCGGCTGCCCAGTGGTCGGATTGACATTGCCCAGCGCCAGGTCCAGGTCGCTTACATGCGCATTAGCCAGGTATCCGCCCGGCATCGGTCCGCCATCGATCACGGTCTCGGGGAACAGCGTCCAGGTGACGCCCTTATCCAGTGATCGATAGACGCCGCCTTCGCCGCCGACGAACAGCACTGGATGCTGCGGGCTGTTGACCGCGTTGGTATCGGGGAAGAAATACCGCCAGTCCGCGGCCAGCGCTGTAATGTTCTTCAGCTGCGTCTCGATCAGCAGTGGGTCGTTGAAAGAATTGTGGGTGATGTTGAAAATGTTGCCGGTGATGTTGACCCATGTGGCATTCGCCGCCGAAGAGTCGGCCATCCAATACACGCCGCGCGAGGTGACCGCATACGCTTCGTGGCTGCCGCGCTGGGGATTGGTGACGATGGCCTGCACCGACGAGCCATCGAGGCCCGCGGAAATGTTCGTCCAGCTGTTTCCGTTTACACCGCCGCCGACGAAGGTCACGAAGATACTGCCTCCATTGGTGCCCACATACATCAAGTTGTTCAATGCGCCGGTCGGGTCTCCAATGGCCGGGGCTCCAAACGCCATGGCCAGGGACTGTGTGTTGTCCAGAGCCGCTGGATTGCCGATTTCCTGCCAGAAATCGCCTTGATTTGTGGTGCCGAAAATTCGTCCCACCGCCGACGAGATAATAACCTGGTTCCCATTGATCGGGTTGACCGCGAAGTTGATCGTTCCAAGCAGCGGCCACTGTCCCTGCCCGGCTCCTGGATCGTCGCCCGGCTGGAGAAGCCCAAACGTGCGTCCGATCCCGTTGACACGGAAAAAGTCCGTGTTGCCGCCGCCGCAGCATGGCCACATGTACTGATAAACCGTCCCGGTGCCGGTCTGATCGGTTGCCACTCCGCCCGAATCGCCGGTGTTGCTGCCGCCGCTCCAGTTGATGTTTCCGGTATCAAGCAGATTTGGAACCGAACTGGGCGCCCCGTCATCCTGTGCGTTTCCATAGAACATCGCCCCGGCGACATCCGCCGCCAGGAAGCTGGGTTGTGATGCGCCGTAATAGAACTGGCCGATTTGCAAGTTACCGGTGCGGACGCCAAACGACAGGTCGGCGGTGCCGACGCCTGTGGTGAAGACTCCGCCGTTATCCACGCCGGTTGCCACTTGGTGGTCGTTGCCGAGGATAATGCGCGTGCCGCCAGTCACGGGATCGCGCATCACTGCGATTCGCTGAGAGTCGTTGCTGGTGGTCAGGAATTGGTCAAACGGTATCCAAGTCGCGCCCGTACCCGTGTTCGCGAAATTCTCAACGTTGTCCACGTATACCGTCGCGTCGGTCAGGAACGGCGCCCCCGGATCGCGCAGCAGGTTCAGCGTCGGCCGGGTGATGGGGCTGCCATAGTTGAATGGGTTGAGGATCGCCGGCGGTTGTCCTGCATTTTTGGTATTTGCCGCCGCGGTAATGTTCTGCCGCAGCTGTCCGCCATCGTTTTCGTTATAGCTCACAAACAGCGCATGCGGATCCGCGATCCCGGTCAGGTCGATGCGCATCACTCGTGTGCCAGTGCCATCGCGCTTGCCGGCCAGGTACACGACGTTTGGATTGTTGAAATCAACCTCGATCGCCGCGTCATAATTTCCCTGTCCAAAGGGCGGCCGTCCGAAAATTGGATAGTCCGGCAGGTTGGGGTCATTGCTCGGATTCGGGTTTGTCTGGCTTGTCGTGGCAAGGTGAATCTTCGTCCAGTTCTGCCCCATGTCCTTGGTCACGTACAAACCGTCCAGAAAGCCGCCCGGAGGTGGATCATCCGGTGTGACCACCAGGGCATAAAGCCACGTCTGGTATTGAATGTCCTGCACTGGATTGCACTGCACCACATATTCCTGGCAGCTTGAGTGGGGCTTGGCCAGCAGGATTCGGCCTTTGGGACCGCTGGGGGTGCCGCCGGGCGGATTCACCACTGTGGCCGGCTCCGGAAGGGCATTGCTGTCGCGAAGCAGCAGGTTGCCGAACCCGCCGTCCATCTTGTTCCACTGCCCACCGCGGTTGGGGCTGACGTAAACTCCATCCTCCCGAATCGCGGCATAAATAATGTCCACGTTGCCCGTTGGATTGGAAATGGCATTCACCACGCCGCTGCCATAATCCAGCAACACATCCGAGGCCTCGCCCGGCAGCATGAGTTGCCAATGCTTGCCCGTATCCAGCGAGCGCCAGATGCCTTCATTGCGGTCCGCCAGCGCTGCATAAACCGCCACTTCGCCCGATGGTGTCGGCCTTGGATCGACCGCAATCTTGTTTGATGTTGAGCCAACAAAATCGTGCGCCCTCGCGTTCATCGGAAGCGGACTGCCATTGGCATCGACGTTGACAATCGAATCCAGCAGCGTCCACGTTGCCCCGCCATCCATGGAGCGAAGGAAGCCAACACCTTCGGCGGTCCCACCCTCGGAGTTGCCCTCACCCGTGGCGACAAAAATGATCGACTGATTGGGATCGTTGTTCCGCCCAAACACCGAAATTGAGCCCGTGTTCAGCGAGAAGGAAGGTCCCGCATCGGTCAGTGGAATCCACGTCGGTCCAAAGACGCTGTCCGTCAGGAAATTCGTGCTCTTCCAGATGCCGCCTGAAGCGCCCGCTACATAAACCGTGTTGCCCGACGGATCGGAGGGATCGATCGCGATGCCGCCAACTCGGCCGGTGTTATCCAACATCGGCGCAGGGCCTACCGGCGTCCACGTGTCGTGCGATTGATGATTGGCAGGATCCTGCGTGAAAATGCGGAAGCTGGCCGAAACATCATCCGCGACAGTTTCACCAAGCCCGTTACTGGGCACCGGCTTACTGAAGGTGATATTCCAGGAGTTGAGAGTCCCCGTCCGTCCCGCCACCGAGGAGCTAAGCTCCAGGGTCCAGGTTCCGGCGGCGTTGGTGTTGATGAAGGCGTTGTTCAGTGATTCCTGCGGCGTGAAGCGTCCGAAGAATGGCGTGCCGCCGTTCTGGATCTGCGCGGTCGCGTTATCGTCCAGGATGGTGTTGCTGAATCCCTGCGTCGTGCCGCGAATTCCCACTCCATCAAATAGGATCACCCGCGTTCCATCCGGCCCGATCAGCGTTGCCTTCAGATCCGTGTCGCGCGGATAACCAATGTTCAGCTGTACGTCCAGGTCCTGGATCAGGAACCCATCCGGCACAACGATGGTCGAGGTCGAGATCTTGCCCGCGGCCGTGGCATCGCCCACCGGCTGCGGCACATTGGTCGAGTTATAGGCAACCGACGTCACCTGGTTGGTCGAGCTGATGCCAAACAGCAGCTCCACACCGGCATTGAGGTTCTGATCCAGCTTTTCTCCCACCGCCGACATAATGCTCGAATCAAGCGAGATCGTATAAGTCCCCGACAGTGTCTGCGTCGGGAAGCCGATTGAGAATGTTCTGGCATCTACCGGCGTGACGGTGAAATTCGACAGCGCCGGCGTGGCGATCATCGACCAGGCGTTGAGCGTTCCCGTAACGCCGCTGGCGTTGTCCACCACTTCAAGCTGCCAGGTTCCCTTGATATTTTTTCCATTGAGCGCTGACAGCGGCGAGACCGGCCGATATCCAATCACCCGGTTGTACGGCGCTGACCCCGTTGTGATCGAGGATGGCGCTGCATCGTCCAGCAAGGTGTTCATGAAATTCGGGCTGGGAGTCACGGTGGCCGGGGCGTTGACGACCAGCGGTACACGCGTTCCATCCGGCGCAATCAATGTCACCACCAGGTCGGAGCTGCGGCCATGGGTGATGAACAGCCGGATGTCCATGTCCCCGATCGTGTAATCATCGCTGATGGCAATAGGTGAGAGCAGCTTCTGGGCTGCCGATGCCGGAGTCACCCGGTTGATGTCAAGATTGTTGTAGCGGTGTGGGCCGTTGATCAGCCCAATTGGCCCGACGATCCGCTGGATTTGAGCATTGGTAAAACTGGTCGGATCCATGTCGCGGTCGAAGGTCACATTCACCGCGCTGACTGTCGAATTGAGGCCCAGTGAGCCGCCCCCTGCGCCCTCGATGAGCGACCAGCTTTCCAGCGTACCGATATCACCGCCGGCGATGTCCTCGATCTCCAGAGTCCAGATTCCCGAGAGCGGCATTCCCGCCAGGCTGTCGAGTCCGGCAAAACCCACGTTCTCCGGCTGGAACGAACCCGTGAACGGCGATGAGCCGGCGAATATCGCCGCCGCGGCGTCATCGTCGAACGTCGTGTTGATGAAGTCCTCGCCGTTTCCTTCCTCATCGGCCAGCACAATTCGCCTGCCGTCAGGCGCAATCAGCGTGATCACCAGATCAGAATCAAACGTGTGCAGCAGGGTCATATTCACGTTCAGATCTCTGATAACCACCCCCGGCGCATCGATGGTAATTGTCGAAGTTGTGAAATCGTCGATCGTGCCGCTGCCGCCAGTGCCCGCCGTTGGGATGGGCAGGCCAACCTGGTCGGGCTCGGCCGGGAATTGCGTCCCGGGATTTGGCGCAATCTGCGTCGAAACTAGATGCGGCCCTGGCACGATCAGGGGCAGCGTCAGCCGATCAAATGGTCCGGCAAAATAGACGTAGGGATCGGCGAGGTCTGGATTGGTCATCAGCAACGAGCCCGCCAGCGGCGTGGGCGCTGAAAAACTATCGTTGGCATCGCCATTCAGCGGGATCTCGCCTGCGAATGAATCGGCATCCTGATCCCCCAGGTTGCCCCCGGTAACCAGGCTCAGTTCCAGCGACCAGTCATCCAACGTGCCGGCGTTGCCGGCCGTTGTATCCACGATCTCCAGTGTCCAGACACCGTTGGGATTCATGCCGTTCAGTGCCGACAGCAGCTCCTCCGGCTGGAACGATCCTGTGAACGGATTGGCCCCGGAGCTGATTGGATCGGTGGCTTGATCGTCAAAGACGAGGTTAAAGAAGTCCGCTCCGCCTCCCTCGGCAAGCGCCAGCGCAATGCGGGTCCCATCGGGAGCGATCAGGGTGATTTCCAGCTCGCTGGTGTCCGCATGGGTCAGCGACAGATGCACATTCAGGTCGCTGAGAATCTGATTCGCGGGCACGCCGGTGATGGTCACATGTGAGAGTGTCGTGTCATCGTCAATGACGCCACTGCCGCCATCTCCCACCGATGGGATGGCAATGCCGACCTCCGATGAGGGGAACACATTATTGCCGGCCACACCTCCAGTGGAGATGTCCAGGGACCAGGCAACCAGGGTTCCGGCATCCGCGCCGGCCGCATCCTCAATTTCCAGACTCCAGGTTCCATTGGGGCTCAGCCCCTGAAGCACGCTCAGCGCCTCTTCAGGAATGAATGCTCCTGAAAACGGTGCGGCTCCGGCGAAAATATCAGTGGTCGCTTCGTCATCGAAGACCGTGTTGGTGAAATTATCTCCCGCGCCGCCCTCGAAGGCCGAGAGAATAATCCTCGTCCCGTCCGGCCCGATTAACGTGATGATCAGATCGCTGTCGAAGGTGTGATTGAGCGTCAGGTTCACATTCACATCAGAGATGGTCAGCGCTGCTGGAATTCCGCCAACGACGATGCTTGAAGTCGTGATATCAAGCGCAGGAATCCCGGTTCCGCCAGTTCCCACCGGTGGGACCGGAATGTTGACCTGGTTTGCCGGCGCATTGATGTGAAAAACATTGCCGCCGGTGGCAGGCGTCGACGTCGCCGGTCGAATCCGATCGGCGATATCCGACACGATCATGTAGCTGTAGGTGCCGGTCCTCGTCCCCAAGTCCGGATCGAGGCTCGTGTCAAAAATGATGCCGAAAAGGGTTGCGCCTTCAGCACCGGCTGGGCCCCAGAAATCTTCGTCGAGGGGGTCCACGGTCAGGATCGGTACCCGCACGCCCGGATCGGTGCCCGGCGTGTTGGGATCGCGGTAGATCACCACCACGTCATCCGGCGTAAAAGTCGAGGGGTCGATGATCCGGTCAAACTGGATTTCGATAATTCCGGCGCGCGGCGTCCCATCGGGATTCGCCGGGTTGAGGAAATCTCCGCTTTGGCTCACGGGGCCCATCGTGTTGGAAATGATCCGCGGGCCGGTGGCGATGGTCGCCGTCGCGGTCTGGATCGACTGCTCGCCGCGGCTATCGCGATTGCCTGACCAGGCGGGATGAATCTTGCCGTTATAGACCGCCAGCCCCTGCCGCAAGCCGAAGCTGTTTCCTCCTGCCGCTGTCCCCTGATTATCCGGGAGCGGGCCAAGCGTGATTGTCTTGCCGGTGATGGCATCCAGCGCTGTGTTGGGGAGATTGGCGAAGCCGGATTTGCCGAAAGTCCCTCCGCCGTCCAGGCTTGTCGAGATGAATTGTCCAACCCGAGTGCGCGATGCATCGTAGCGCGCGTCGGAATAAGTGACGACCAATGTGCCCGTCACCGGATCGACGGCGGCCGATGGCATGAACTGCGGCCGGCCGCGGGCAATCAGTCCGCCGCCACCTTCTGAGAACCCGTCCGTAATCGCCACATCGTCATTGATCGCAACCCCCGCATCAAACCAGGTCAAACCACCGTCGTCTGACGTGGCCACAAAAATGTCCGTATTGTCGGTCGGGTTTCCGTTGAGCCCAAGCCGGCCGGTATAAACAACGTAGAGTCTTCCCTGATACGGGCTGAACGAACCCAGGGTATTGTCCGAGGCGATCATCGGCCCTGCGGCAATGCCGACATCCGGTGCCGCCGCTGGCCGAAGTGGTAGCGCGCCCAATCCTCCCGGGGTGCCGGCAGGAACGAATCCATTCCCGCGGATTCGGGTCGTCGTCACCGGGACGTCGGTGTCCGTGATCATTCCCGTGGTGAAGACCAGCGACCAGCTAACAACTTGCGGCGGTGGCTGGTTCTGTGGCAGCGGGTTGGGACCGGGAACCATGTCTATCACCCTCAGCTCCCATACTCCGTCCAGCGTGCTGTTATCCTGGCCGTAATAATTTGCCAGCACACCGTTGAGTTCCGGCTGGAAGCTTCCCAGATAAGGAGTGGCTCCCTGCCGTATTCCCCGTGAAGCCTCCTCATCGAACTCCACTCCAACGTTAATCCCGTTCAGCCACCCCGCGTCGATGCCCCCGAGCCCTTGCGGTGGATTTATGGCCTGTCCATCAGTACCCAGGGCATTGAGGAACAGTGGCACGATATTGCCCAGCGGATCGACCAGCTCAACTAAGAGCTGTGCAATGTCCGGATGCCGCAGCGTCAACCGTACATCAAAATCCGTGATTGGCACGCCCGCGGGAAGCGCGACAGTGGTCGTCAACGGGTTTAACCCAGTGCTGATGCCGACTGCGTCCCCGATGTTTCCAACCTCGCCATTAAATCGTATCAGGCCACCAACCTGGCGCGTGAAGTCCAGCGTCCAGGAGACGATTGATGCGTTCGCCCCTGGAAGGGTCCCATCAGCAACAAAATCCGTGACCTCCAAAATCCAGTCGCCACTGACATCCGTTCCAGTTAACCCATAGAACTGCGTGAAGTCGCCGGTCTCTGGAATGAAAGAGGCCTGCGCGGGCGGCCGCCCGCCGCCTATAAATGGCGCCTGTCCCGCCGTAATGTTGGTCGCGGCCTCCTGATCAAAAATCGTGCCGATAAAATTATTGTTCCAGCCGATGTTCGCGCCGCTGATGCCCTGCGCTGGAGCGACTGGCTGATTGTTAGTGTCGTTTCGATTCAGCACCAATGGCACGATGATGCCGGTTGGGCTTATCAAGTTAATTCTGACCTGCTCCAACGATGGATGCCGCATCGACAGCGTCAGATTCAAGTCGGTGATATTTACGCCCGCGCCAAGCGTGACCTGATTGTGGAACTCAGTGACGGTCTCTATGTCCGGATCAATCTCAAACGCGTCGTCGATCCCTCCCGTCGTTCCATCAAATCCCCAGCCCGCACCGCCATTCTCGATACGGTCGAACCAGATCCAGTCCACCTGCGGGTTGGAATTTCGGCCCGTCCAGTAATCATCCCAGACGATTCCAAGCTGCCCCGCGGTGACCCGCGCCGGCCCGCCGTTGGGATCTTCCGCCGAGCCCTGGCTGATCGTCAGCCGCGGCATGATGTTGCGGTTACTCGAGAAGTGGGCCCCATCGTTTACATATTGAACCGAGGAAAAGTGCGCCCCACCGTCGCCTGATCCAACCACCACGATCGAATTGGGATTCCAATTCGGCGGCGTGAACGGAGCGGGCGGCGGAATGTCGTTCGTGCTCCAGGCTACGTAGATGGGTCCCTGTCCCGTCACCGGATCTATCGTTGCATCGATCTGTACCTGCCCGGTCTGCGGGTCGGTAAAGCTGGCCAGGTTGCTGTCCACCGCCATCGTGGGATGGAATGCGGCGTCGTTAGTCACCCACCGATAGAGCACCACGCTGGAAACCCCCACGTCGCGCACGGGCGCTGCTCCAGTGAAGTTGTATTTCGTAAGGCTGATGTTTCCCGCGCTGTAGTTGCTGTCGTGTTCGGAATAGCTGACGTAGAAATTGCCCAAGCGGTCGAATGCGACAGTCGCATCGGTCGCTACTTCAAATCTACGGGACCCAACGTTAGGGTCGAGGAGCGGATTGGAACGGTTGAGCGGGATCGCACTCGCTGCCGCCCATGTCAATCCCCCATTCAACGAATAGGAAACCCGGATCACCGTGTTCTGCCGCGACCCGGTATCAACATTCGCCGCCGTGAACGCCGTCACCAGGTGTTGTGGATTGAGCGGGTCGTACGCGATTGATGGCGCGCTGAAGTTTTGGCCATCGCCGACTCCCGCCACCGGCACCTGATTGGCCACAGTCGGCGCAGGCAAAACCGCCAGCATCGTTCGCGTCTCGAGGTTCTCGAGCACGGGCGTGGTGGCAGCGCGGAGCGTGGTTCGCTCACGGGCCTCACTTCGCTTCTTCTGCTTGTGCCCGCTCCCCCGCTTCCCGAAAACAAACTGCCCCAGCTCCCGCCAAGAGGACAACATACGGTCTCCTTTTCCTGCTGTGGGGCGGACATTCCTGTCCGCCATCGACGTACTTGGTCGCTTGCGTCCCTCGCCCGACCGCTACACTCAGCACCATTCCATCGCGACACGCTCCGCGCGAACTGCGCAAAAGTCGCCTCGCTTTGATTCAGACAGATGCAGCGTTCCTTCCTGCATCAGTGGAGCGGACTTCTTTCGTCCGCCAATCGGATTCAAACATCGGGAATAAGAGGCCCCATCACCGCGCCAACGTGCGGGGCTTGAGCCATTACATCCCGGCTCCAGCGTCGAAACTTAATCCTATCGGCAAGCGAACTCAACTGCAACCTATTTTAGTGGCCCGCAAATGTCTGTAATGTCGCTTACTGCCGGACCTTGCGATTCATTACAGTCTTCCTTCCCGCCATGTGTTCTTGTACACTTAGACGCAGTGTTCGCCGACACCGCCAAATCCGGGCCGCCCCTTTCATTTCCTAAGCATTTGCTCCAAATGCTCGTAGGCGGCGCGCTCCTCGCCATCTGCTTTTCCCTCTTCTTGCTCACCGGCTGTCAATCGGCTCCCACACTTCCCACCGAAGACCGCGTGGCCGACTTCGCTGCAATTAAATCAAAAGCCGCATCGGTTGAGATGCTGACCAATCGCGTTTCCCTCGAGGCTACGCGCAACCATCCCTTCGAAATCGCGCTTCACGAGAATGCATCCACCCCGCATGACCGCGCCATCGTCTTCATTCATGGCGTCTTTTCCGACAGCCGCATGTGGCGCTATCTCTGCTGGGATCTGGCCCCTGACTACAACGTCATCGCCTTCGATCTCCTGGGCTGCGGCGAGAGCGATCGCCCCGATCCCGACGATGTCGGCCCAACTGGCTACAGCCCCGCCGCGCTGGGCCGCGATTGCCTCTACGCACTCCGCCAGCGTCTGGCACATCTTCCTCACAACACGCATCTCACGCTCGTCGGGCACTCCCTGGGCGCCATGACGATCCTCAACATGTGGGCCGACTCCGCGACGCGCGCAGAGTATGCCGACGTGCTCGATCGCGTGGACAGCATCGTGCTGCTCTCCGCCCCCGACATCACCAGCAACTGCCGCCGAAAAGTTTTCGAAGAGATCGACAAGATGGACGATGTGCGAATGGCCTTCGCCGATGTTTTCGGGATTCTCAAGCGCCGGGTGACGCTGGCCACGATCGACGGAGTGGCCGACCCTAATCTGGCAACTCGTGAAGAAGCCCAGCGCGTCATCGACATCCTCCGCCAGCGCTCCACGCGTCGCGCAGGCCAGGCCATGCTCCGCCAGGCGATTCCCCGCTCCAATGAAATCAAAGAGCAAATCGTTTCCGGCTATGCAAACGTCAAACCTCCCTGCCTGATCATCTGGGGCGCCCAGGACGATGTCTTCCCCACCGAGATGGGCTACAAGTTGGCCGATCGGCTTCCCGACGCCCAGCTTCGCATCATCAACTCGGCCATGCACGGCATCGCCACCGAGCGCCCCGCTGTCTGCGCCAATCTCCTCCGCGATTTCGTCTCCGCCAAACACGCTTCCGCCCCGCGCATCATCATCCTCGACGTCCACCCATCGGCCCAGCACGACCCGGCCGTTTCTGCGATCGCCAGCCCGACGAAGTAAATCATTGACACAGCCCGCCCGTTGGCCTATTCAAAGTCCGAATTGACCGGAGGCCCTCATGGACAAAGTACGCTTTGGTGTCGTCGGCCTGGGCAACATGGGCAGCCTTCACGTCAGCTATCTCAATCAGATCGAAGGCGCAGTGCTTAGCGCAGTCTGCGACGCCGACAAGCCGCGCGTTGAAAAGCAGGCCAAAACTCCGGACATCGGAAAGTTTTACACTTATCAGGACATGCTCAACTCCGGCACGATCGACGCGGTGTTGATCGCCACGCCACACTTCCAGCACGGCGAGATCGCTCGCCACGCCTTCTCCAAAAACATCCATGTCCTCTGCGAAAAACCTGTTTCAGTGACAGTGAAAGATGCTCGCCGCACCAACGAGGTCTACTCAAAATCGTCGCATTTAAAGTATGCCCTCATGCTCCAGATGCGCACCGGCCATCTCTACAAAAAAATGCGCGACCTGGTAATGGCCGGCGACCTGGGCGAAATCACCCGCGCCACCTGGCTGATCACCGACTGGTTCCGCACTTGGTCCTACTATGCCTCAGGCGGCTGGCGCGCCACCTGGAGCGGCGAAGGCGGCGGCGTTTTGATCAATCAATGCCCCCACAACCTGGACCTCATCCAGTGGATCACCGGCCTCTCCCCGCAGCGCGTCACCGCCATCGCAAGTGTCGGCAAAACCCACCCAATCGAAACCGAAGACGAAGTCAGCGCCATCATCGAATTCACCAACGGCGCAAGCGGCCACTTCGTAACCTCCACCGGCGAGGCCCCCGGCACCAACCGCTTCGAAATCGCCGGCGACCATGGCAAGCTCATCGCCGAACATGGCAAGCTCACCTTCCATCGCACCCGAAAATCCGTCCGCGAAATCCGCGAGAAAGACCCCAACGCCTTCGCGCAGGTTGAAACCTGGGAAATCGACATCCCCTACAAGAGCGAAGCCCCCGAAGGCCACAAACCGATGACCCAGAACTTCGTCAACGCAATCTTAAAGAACGAACCCCTCATCGCCCCCGGTGTCGATGGCGTCAAAGGCCTGGAGCTGGGCAATGCCATGCTCATGTCCGGCCTGACCCGCACCCCCATCGACTTCCCCGTCGACGGCGACCAATACGAGCAATTCCTCAAAGACCTCGACAAAAAATACGGCGGCAAAAAAACTTTGCAGGAACGCAAAGACATCGTCAGCAATATGGCCGCGTCATTCTCCAAGCCTTAATGTTTAAACTGCCCCTCCTCCTTCATTATCCCTCGCCACCATCGCCGTGCTCACCGCCTCCGCCAATTCCGCCACCTTCCTCGGCTCGCGCATCGCCACCTCCTGATAATGTGTGATCCTCCCGTCTTTATCGATCACCACCGTCCCCCGCTTCGTGCAGTTATAAGGCTCCTCCCCGGCCCACATCCCATACGCCCGCGCCATCTTTCGCGTCGGATCCGCCAGCAGCGCATAGGGAATGTTGTACTGCTTCTTGAACACACTGTGCGTATACGGTGAATCGCAGCTAACCCCAAACACCACCGTCTCCTGCCCCGGCGCGATCTTCGGCAACTCCGGCCCAAACGTGCAATGCTCCAGCGTGCACGTCGGCGAAAAATCCATCGGATAAAACAACAGCATCACATTCTTCTTCCCCCGAAAATCCGACAGCTTCACCTTGGTCCGATCCTGATCCATCAACTCAAACTCCGGCGCCATATCCCCAACCTTCGGTTGTCCATCTGCCATGATCGCTCCTTGTCTGACTCCACTATAATCATTCGTATGAAATTCGGCCGCATCAAACGCCAGCACGGCCGCATCGGTGGCCTCGACCAGATCCTCAATCACATCGTCCAAAACTGCCCCCACGTCACCCGCATCGTCCCCGGCCGAATCAAAGTCCGCCGCGGCAAGACTCCCCCATCCTTCAAAGTCCAATACCCCACCCCCGCCGGCCTGAAATGCCAATACAACTCCACCGGCACCGTGCAGGAGGTCTTTCTTATCTGCTCCGATTCCGCCGCCGCGCAAAAATGGATCGGCGAACAAGAACTCGTATGACCGACGACATCAAAAAAGCCATCTCTATCCTCAAATCCGGCGGCCTCGTCGCCTTCCCCACCGAAACCGTCTATGGCCTGGGCGCTGACGCCACCAACCCAAAAGCCATCGAAAAAATCTTCCAGGCAAAGGGCCGGCCCGCAACCAATCCCCTCATCGTCCATGTAGCCGACATCGCAACCGCTAAAAAGTATTCCACCGCATGGCCGGAATCGGCTCAGATTCTGGCTGAAAAATTCTGGCCCGGCCCGCTCACCCTCATTCTGCCCAAATCCCCCGATATCGCCCCCACCGTCACCGCCGGCAGGAACACTCTGGGCCTGCGTGTTCCGAATCATCCGCTGACACTCGAGCTTCTTAAGGCTTTCGGCGGTCCACTGGCCGCTCCCAGTGCCAATCGATCCACGCGGGTAAGTCCTACCACCGCGTCTCACGTTCGCGACGAGCTAGGCCCATTGGTGGATCTGGTTCTCGACGGCGGCCCCTGCACCGTCGGCATCGAATCAACTATTCTCGACCTTACCGCCGATCCTCCGATCATCCTCCGCCCCGGCGCCATCTCGGTTGAACAATTCGAATCGCTCATCGGCCGTGTCCGGATATTCACCGGCCATGTCGATCCCTCCATCGCCGCCTCCAGCCCGGGCCAGCAGCGAGTTCATTACTCGCCAAGCGCGGCCGCATATCGGTTCGAAGCAGATCAACTGGACAAGGTCCGGGAGTGGCGCGTTGAACACTTTGATAGTTCCTTCATCCTCACCATCGGAGAGGAGGACGGCTGTTGTGCGATGCCCTCCGACCCCATCCAGTATGCGCAAGAGCTATACGCTGTCTTCCACAGGTTCGACAGACTTGGCACTCAAGCCCTGTTCGTTCAGATGCCCCCCGACGAACCCCAATGGCTCGCTGTTCGCGACCGCCTCCTTCGCGCCACCCGCCCACTTCCCCCACAATTCCCCTGATCAAAAATTGCTCAAAAAATTTCCTCCACCAATCCGGCCGGCCACTGATTACAGAACCCCAAAACGCCGAGTAGAGGGTAATGACACCCGCCATGCGCCGAGCCACCATCATCTACATCGGCATGGTCTGCCTGCTCATTGTCGGCCTGTGGGTGATCATCCGCATTGGCAGCCATCTTCGCCCACCCCATGATCTATCCGGGCGATGGCTGGCACGTCCTGTCGAAGCCAGCCCCGATTCCGAGCCGCTTCCCATGCAGGTGACCCAATCCGGCCGGTTCCTCACCATCGAACTCCCCGACCTGCCTCCGCTCAAAGTCATTTTCAAAGAACAGGAGTTTGACCCCTCCGGCAACGTCACCGCCATGCACTGGGAAGGCAGGAACGCAAAACTCCTGGTCCGTCTGCCCGCGCCTGCCAAAAAGCCGGATGAAAAAACCCGCTATTGGTTCGAGCTGGAAAAACCCATCCGTGCCACCTGGCGCGCCCGGCGATTGCCTCCCGACGAAGTCGCCTCCGCGCCTCTCCCCGCTCATTAGTGATTCCCCCATCCAAGATGCACATCACCCCCATCCTCATCCTCCTCCTCCAGCTCGCCGCCATCCTCGGTCTCTGCCGCCTCATGGGCGCCCTCGCCGGCCGCATCGGACAACCCCGCGTCGTGGGCGAGATGATGGCCGGCATCATGCTCGGGCCCAGTCTCCTTGGGTGGGCGTTGCCCAGCGCCTATGAATTCCTCTTTCCCCAGGCTTCAGTCGGATTGCTCAACAGCCTCGCGCAGATCGGCGTCATCCTCTTTCTCTTCCTCATCGGCCTGGAGCTGGAACCCCGCCTGCTGCGCAGCCGCGGCCGGGCTGCCCTGGTCATCAGTCACATGAGCATCATCCTGGCCCTGCTCAGTGGCGCAACCCTGACCCTCTTTCTATATCCGCTGGTGTTCAATCGCTCCCACAACATGCGCTTCACCGCCGTGGCGCTTTTCATCGGCGCTGCCATGAGCGTCACCGCCTTTCCGGTCCTGGCCCGAATCCTGCGCGAGCGGCAGATGCTGCGCTCCAACGTAGGCGGCACCGCCATCACTTGTGCCGCCATCGACGATGTCACCGCCTGGTGCATGCTCGCCTTCGTCCTGGCCATCGCCCGCGCCCAGGGCCTGGCCAGCGGCATCACCACCGCCCTCCTCGTCGCCGCCTACGTCGCGCTGATGATCTTTCTGGTGCGCCCCGCCCTGCGCCGGCTCGAGGTCATTCACGAAAAGTCCACCGCCCATGCCAACGGCGTCTTCGCCCTCGTCCTGCTCCTGGTCCTGCTCTCCAGCAGCATCACCGAATTGGTCGGCATCCACGCCCTTTTCGGAGCGTTCCTCCTGGGCGCTATCATGCCCAAGGAGACCGGCTTCGTTCATGCCGTCACCCGCAAGCTGGAAGATTTCATCATCACCTTCCTGCTCCCCATTTTCTTCGCCTATGCCGGCCTGCGCACCCGCATCGGGCTGCTCGATCATCCCTGGCTCTGGGGCATCACCGCCCTGGTCATCCTCACCGCCTGCTTCGCCAAATTTGGCGGATCATTCATCGCCGGAAGGGTGGTCGGCCTGCCTCTGCGCGAATCGGCCGCCATTGGCATCCTCATGAACACCCGCGGGCTCATGGAGCTGGTCATCCTGACCATTGGCCTCCAGCTGGGCGTCATCACCGAGGCCGTCTTCGCCATGATGGTCCTCATGGCCCTGATCACCACCGCCCTGACCAGTCCCATGCTCCACCTGGTCTATCCTCCCCGCCATTATGCCCAGGAGATCGCCGTCGATGCCGCCACCGCTCTCGATGAATTCGGCATCCTCGTCCCTATCGCCCAGCCCGATGCCGGGCGTGCCTTTGCCCGACTGGTTTTCCTCTTTGGCCCAAGCGCTGCCCGGCAAACAAAACTTTATGCACTCTCCCTCACCCGATTTTCCACCCACGAGGAGTTCAGCAGCGCCCTCGATGATCAGGCGCCATCTCCCTCCCAGAACCTCTCCCCGCTGATCGAAGAAACCACCCGCCTTGGCATCCAGGCCGAGGCAATCACCTTCCCCAGCCGCGATATTCCCAGCGACATTGCCCGTGTCGCCCGGGCCAAAAAAGTGGACATCGTTCTCATGGGGTTCCACAAACCCGTCTTCGGGCACGCCATTCTCGGCGGCACCGTGCACCGCGTCCTCACCGGCGCCGATGCCGATGTCGCCGTCTTTGTCAACCGAGGCCTGCCGCCGCGCCCCAACATCCTGGTGCCGTTTCTGGGCTCACCTCACGACCGCCTGGCGCTCGACCTTGCATTGCTTCTGGCCCGCAATTCCATGCTCGACGTGACGGTTCTGCACGTCATCTCCAACGCCGCCGCTCGCCCTCAGGGTAAATTTCCCTCGCTGGATCTCCCCGATTCGCTCCACGTGAAAGTGGTCCACAACGACTCACCCATCGCCACCGTTCTGGAGCACTCCCGCGGACACGATCTGGCCATCATTGGCTTGAGCGACGAATGGGGCCTGCGCTCGGGAATTTTTGGTTTCCGTGCGGAAAAAATCGCCGCCGATTGGCCCGGCTCCCTCCTGCTGGTCAGGAAGCACATTCCGCAACTTGAGCTCGTGGGCGCTGCGTAACCATCACTACGCCCGCCCGGCTGCCCGCATAGCCGCCAGTCTCAACCGATATTTTTTTTCAAAAATCCAGTTGAACCCGGTTGCCTCCTCGGAACTATCGGGTTAGGGTGCGCTGTGCCGGTCGGCGGGTTGTACGCTCACGTGGGGTGATGCAAGCCGGGCGGCACGGGCATAGGGGCAACAAGGAATCTACATCATGCTGTTCTCTCTCCTCCGACGGGCCATCAGGCCCGCCCGCACGGCCGTTTCTATCTCTGCCAACACCCTCGAAGCACTCGAATCCCGCACGCTCCTCTCCACCGCCACACCCACCAACGAAGAGCAATTCATGCTCGAGCTGATCAACCGCGCACGCTTTGCTCCCCTGGCCGAAGCGAATCGCTATAGAATGGGCCTCAACGACGGCCTCGCTCCTCACACCATCACCACCGACAAACGTCAACCCCTCGCATTCAATCCCACTTTGATTTCATCAGCGCGCCAGCACAGCCAGTGGATGATCAGCGCCAAAGTTTTTTCCCACACCGGCGCAGGCGGCTCCAGCCCCGCGGGGAGAATGGCCGCCGCCGGTTATTCCTTCCCGCCCGCCGCATCCAGCTGGGCCGAAAACCTCGGCTGGGCCGGCCGAAGATTGCAGACGCCAAATACCGCCGACATGGTCGCCGAAGTCGAGCGCAGGCTCTTCATCGACGCCGGCATCGCCGGCCGCGGACATCGCCTCAACATGCTTAATCCAAATCTGAAAGAAATCGGCGTCGGCGTCGCCACCGGCCCATTTGCGGGCTTCAACTCCGCCATGACTACCGCCGACATGGCCTACTCCGGCTCAACCACCTTCCTCACCGGCGTCGCCTACAAAGACACGATCAAGCGCAACAACTTTTACAACGTCGGCGAAGGCCTGGGCAACATCACCATCACCGCCACTCGCAGCGGCGATGGCAAAGCCTTCTCCACCACCACATGGTCCTCCGGCGGCTACACCCTCGCGCTCACTCCCGGCACCTATACCCTCTCTGCCACCGGTGGCCTCTTTTCCTCCGCCAAATCCATCACCATCAAAGACAAAAACATCAAAGCTGATTTCCTTCCCGCAACGACGGTGGACAAAGCCGCCCCAACAGCAACGCTTCTGAGCACACGTCGCCTCACCAGTTCCCGCACGCGCACAATCATCATCACTTACAAAGACGACACCCTCATCGACGCCTCGACCATCGACACCGGCGACGTCCAGATCCTCGGCCCAAACAACTTCTCCCGCTCCGCCAAATTGATTTCCCTGACTTCAAAAGCCGACTCACCCACCATCACCGCCACCTACAAAATCACCGGACCCCGCACCGGCTGGGCCAAAGGCCGCTACACCGTGAAGCTAAACCCCAAAGCCGTCCGCGACACGGCCAAACATTTCACCAAAGCCAAGGCCCTGGGGTCGTTCGCCGTGAAACCGGCCTGAATTGTGGCCACCGCTGCCGGCGAGAAGAGAAAATGAAGCAATGGGACCGATTGCGCCTTTTTTTCCCCCCAAGCCTCGCCAATAATCCGATCCGATGTCTAATCAAGTGATGCCACGCATCGTCACCATCCTCACCCTTGTTCTCTGCGCGACACTCCGCGCTGCCGACCCTCCTCCGGCTCCCCGACCGTTTGATCTTCTTAATGCCGCCTATGGCCCGTTTGTCGACTCAAAAGACCCGCTGGCCATGCCGGCGAAGGTGCGGTCGCTTTCAGCCGACCGCTACGCCTTCTGGCGCGGCGCAAAGGATCTCTTTTTCCTCTGGTGCAAAAACAACACTCAGACATGGCTCGACGACAAAGATGCCTATGTCCGCCAGGAGGGTGATCAGCATCTGGGCAATGTCGGCACCTACATCACCGGCCGAAATTTCGGCACCCTCGCCTTTGGCATGGTGGATTTCGACGACAGCCATCGCCTGCCGTTTCAATTTGAGCTGCTCCAGGGAATCATCACGCTCCGCCTGGCGGCCGAGGAAAACAAGATCAGCATCGACGATGATCAGCTCGATCAGCTCATCAGCACTGTTCTGGAAAATTATGAGATCGGCGCCACCTCCATGCAGGATGCTACCGATCTCCTCACCAACGACCCCACCATCAATCGCATGAAAGTACGCCTGGCCAGAAAGAATTATGCCCACGAAATCAACGAGTACACTGACAACAGCCAGAAGCTTCGACCGCTGGCGCCGCTGCGAAAGCCCAAAGATATTTTTCGACCTGCGATGGACAAGGCGGATGCAGTTTCATTGGGAATCGCCCAGGCGATTGCCCGCTCGCCAGACATGATTCGCATTTTCAACTATCACACGGCGGCCGATATCCGCCTGCGCGTCAAAGATCTCGCCCAGCGCACGCGCCTGGGCAGCGCTGGCAGCCAGGGTCTGAAAAAATATTTTGTGCTTTTGAATAAGCCGCTGGTCGGCGTCGATCACGATGCCATTCTTTACATCAAGCAGCAGGTGCCCACCGCAGCCGAGCGCTCGGGAATCATCGAACGCGATCCGCGCCCACCGGGCCAGCGGTGTGCCGAGGATATGGAATTGCTCAGCCATCCGCCGCCGTTTCTCAACGGCTGGTTTCAGATGGGCAATGAAAGCTACTGGGTGACGCTGCGCGAGCCGTGGACGGATGAATTGGAGTCTGATGACATTCGCGACCTGGCCGACCTGCGGCGTATCGCCAAGGTATGGGCCACCGCGGCCGGTGCTTCGCATCGCGTTCCGGGGGAGGGCGAGATGATTCGCAAGCGGATTGGGCCGGAATTGTCCAATGAATTGCGGCGATTCAGCAATTCATATCTGATCAAACTGACCGCTGATTTTGATGACTTCAAATCCGATCCCCGCTGCGCCCCAATGATCGCCACCGCCAACGCCGCCCTGGAAGCACTTAAAAAGTCAGTCCCCAACCCGCCCGAAAAACGCAAGAAGGATGACTGATGCCTCATGGGGGCAACGAAGCGGTTAATCCACATCGACCCACTTGAACGTCTTGGCCGCTCCGCCCTGCTGCGGCGGCGCGGGCTCATGCGAATTATCCTGATCGCGTTCCTGCGCTTTCTGCACGAGTCCGGCCAGGACGAACAGCGCCGCCACCGCGCCAAGCACGGTCAGTACCTTGTCCGGCCCAAAGGACCCATAAAGCGCCTTGACCGGCCCCCACACCATGTCGGAGCCGCGAGCATCGTTCAGGTGCATATAAGCAAAGACATTGAAGATCGCCAGTGTGATTCCGCAGGCGATTGTTTTCCACCAGGAATTCGTTACAGCATTTTCCATAAAAACCTCCCACTTTGTTATCGAGCCAAATGCAAACGGACTTTAGAAACTGCCAATAAAAAATCCGCGCACGGGGCTGGCATCGCCATAAAGTGGATTATCGGGTCACGCGCCGCTAGCTTCTGGGACATGGAGAATCCGGCCAAAATCCAGCCTCCAAAGCCACTGGGCGAGAACCTCAAGCAGCACTGGCTGCTCAAGGAAGATGTGGCGTTTTTGAACCACGGCTCGTTCGGCGCCTGCCCGATTCCCGTGCTCAATGAACAGCAGAAATGGCGGGCCAATATCGAGGCGCAGCCGATCGAGATCCTGGGGCGCCGCTGCGAAGAATTGCTCGAGTTACAGAGGATGCAGATTGGCGTACGCCTCGGAATGCCAGGAGATTTTGGGTTTGTCACCAATGCTACCGAGGGGATCAACGCTGTACTTCAATCTTTGAAGTTCAAATCCGGCGATGAGTTGCTGACCACCAACCACGTTTACAACGCGGTCCGAAAGGCCATGACCCACGCGGCGGCAAGAAGCGGGGCAACCTATCGCGAGATTTCCATCCCGCTTCCGATCCAGTCTCCCGAGCAGATCGCCAATGCGGTGATCAACTCACTGAGCGACAAAACTCGTCTCCTGGTGATCGACCACGTCACTTCACCCACGGCCTTGATCTTCCCAGTATTGAAAATCTCCGCCGCATGTCGCGAGCGCCGTATTGACGTGCTCATCGACGGCGCACATGCGCCCGGAATGGTGGAGTTGAATGTGCCTTCGCTGCGCGCCCCATTTTACGCCGGAAATCTGCATAAATGGATCTGCGCGCCCAAGGGCAGTGCTTTCCTTTGGGTCGATCAGACACGACGTAATGAGATTCATCCGGTCATCATCAGTCATCACTACCTGGCTGGCTTCGACAAAGAATTCGGATGGCAGGGAACGCGCGACATTTCCGGTCTGCTTTCCATCTCCAGTGCCATTCATTTCTTTTATAAATTCAACTGGGATCGCGTCATGCGGCACAACCACGAGATGGCCACCTGGGCCCAGCAGATGTTATGCCAGCGCTGGGATACCATCCCCATGACCCCGCTCGATGGTAGCCTGATCGGCGCCATGGCCACGCTCCGCCTTCCCCTGCGCTTCCAGCACATCGACGAGCCAGCGCGCGAAAAACTCCAGCAGCGCCTCTACGATGAATTCAAAGTCGAAGCCCCGCTGATCCTCTGGGACAACCACGCCTACGTCCGCGTCTCCTGCCAGATTTACAACACCCCCGACGACTACCTGCGCCTGGCCGAAGCCATCGAGAGGATCAGCATTTGATCCACCTTGATTTATCAGACCCGAATAAAGCAAATTTTTGCCGCAACTCCCCAAGTGTCCCCACATTCCACCCGATGCTTTTCAATGGATAACCACAGGAGTTTCCATGAATCGCGAAGGATTTTTCATTCGGGCCGGGGCTTATCTGCTCGACATCATCTTTTGCCTCATCCCCGCACTCATCGTGACATTCGTCGCAGCCATTGCCATCGGCGGGTGGTTCGCGGGCGTGCTGAGCGTCGGCTTTTTCGTGGGCTATTCCACGCTGGAAATCTTCCGAGGAGCGACATTCGGCAAGACCATCCTTGGGCTCAAGATCACCCTCGAAGATGGCTCGCAACCCGATCGCAATACGATCATCAAGCGCTGGGCCATTAAGTGGTCGCCGTTTCTGATCTCGTTCCTCGCCGCTCTCACGACACTCAACTTCATCAATTACTTTGCATCTTTTGCGGGCATCGCTTTCTGCATCAGCGCCTGCCTGACCTTCAGGGCGCAGCGGCAGACGCTGCATGACACCCTGACCAAGACCGCGGTCTACAAGACGCAGCCCGCCGCCGCGGCCGCGACGCCGGCGATTCCAGCTCAGGAGCCTCAGAAGCAGGCAGCCTGAACGAATTTCATAATTTGAATTTCCAGTCCGCATCTGGCGAGGGACCGCCAATGCGGACTTTCTTCATTTGCGGCCTTGCTCGTGTTACATTTTCCCGCTCGACACGGGAAAGGCAGAACTCTGTTGCAATCGACTGCAATCGCCCAGCCGGAGCCGCTCACTTCCACCTCACCCCTGACGGAAAATCTCGTCCAGCGGTGGATCGTGCGGCTGCGCTGGCCGATCTTCACGCTCGTCGCCTTCATTCTCATCTCCGCATACAACGGCCAGTGGCGCCTCGGCCGGGACAGCTCGCTCTATCGCGATGTGGCGCGCAATCTCGCCTCTGGCAAAGGCTACATTTTCCGCGGGCAGCGCGAGCGGCATATTTATCCGGGGCTGCCGTATCTTCTGGCCGGGATCGACAAGGTTTTCGGCCGCCAGGATCCGCTGCGGCCGACGGCGGCGCTGATCATCATGATCATCATCAGCCTGCTGACGCTGGTGATGGTTTATCTGCTGGTGCGGACTTATTTCCCGCCGTGGGTGGCGGTGGCGGTGACGACAGGTGTGGGGATCAACCACGATTATCTTCAGATGACGCACGAGATCATGACGGACCTGCCGTTTCTGCTCGGCGTGTGCATGACGCTGCTGGGAATCGCCAGGATCGCAAAGCCGACAACGCCCCAGCGGCGAGTGGGCTGGATTGCCATGATCGTCATCGGGGCGGTGATCGCCGTCTCGATGCGGCCGACGTTCTGGGCATTGGTTTTGGCGTGGATCGGCGCATGCTTCGTCGGGTTGCTGGGCTCGCGAAGGCGACTGGCGTGGGGCATCGGGATTGCCACCGCCGCGGCGATCGTTTTGCTGTGGATTGTGCTCGACCCGCGTTCGCCCGGACATGGTGCTGTCGGTGGCCGCTATGAGCAGAAAGTTTTTTCGACGCTGAAGCACCTTGGCAACGTGCAATGGGGCGAAAATCTGGCCAAGTTTTCCACCAAGCATCTCCCCGAGGCATTCTTCGGCCTGGAGATGCCGATGCCGTGGGGGCCGATTTTGACCAGCGTGCTGCTGGCCGCGTCGATCCTGCTGATTCGCAAGTCGCCGCTATGGGGCTTGTATGTGCTGATCACCGCATTGATGACGATCGTGCTGGGAAGCGCAACCCGTTATTTTCTGATGATCCTGCCGCTACTGCTGGTAGGGTGGGCGAGTTTTGCGGATTGGATTTCGCAGGTTTCATCGCGCTGGTATCGGGCCATTCCGTTTGCAGGCGAGCTGGTGTTGCTCTTCTGGCTGGGGCTTGCCACCGGGCCGCACCTGGTGCGCGACAGCGGCTTTATTCTCGAGCAGCATGGCTACGCCAAGGATCGTTCGCACAAGTCTTTCATGGAGGTTTATCGTGACGGCAGTGGCGTGGGACTGGTGGCCATCAGCAAGCTTATCTCCGAGCGCGTCCCGCCAAAGGCGATCGTGTTCGGTATCGAGGGCCGCGGATCAGTGGCGCGGATCACAACCTATCTGAGCGGGCGAAATGTCTATCATCCGGCGGAAATTCTCAAAGGATTGCGGCAGGGGCAGTGGCTGACCGCCCTGGCGAAATCCAAGGCGAGCTGGATTTTCTTCGAAGGACATCCCAGCGGCAAAGGCAGTGGAATCCTGATTTCCAAGCTGATCAAGACGCAGGGAATCGTCCTGGTGCCGGGGAGCGAGATTAAAAACGATCGCTGGGTTCTGGCCAGGATCACCATTTCCGAGAAGCTGGTTCGCCAGCATCCGACAACCAGGCCTGCGACCACTCAGCCAAAACCGACCACTCGTCCCAGGGGACATCGCAAGCGCCCGCATTGATCATCGGCCGCTCTCGTTCTACGCTGAAATCTATGAGCACGCAGCCGCCGGCCTTCGTGGCCGCCGATATTCCGCAAGATGCCCGCGTGGCCGTCGTGGCGGCGCGATTCAATCAGGAGATCGTCGATGAGCTTCTGGCCGGGTGCTTGCGGCGGCTGGAGGATCACAAGTTTTCCGCAGAGCGCCTGACGGTGCAGCGCGTGCCCGGCGCGTTTGAGCTGCCACTGGCGGCAAAACTTCTGGCCCAGACGAAAAAATATTCGGCCATTATCTGCCTGGGGGCGATTGTTCGGGGGGAGACACCGCATTTTGATTTTGTGGCCGGCGAGTGTGCGCGGGGGGTCGCCAATGTGGCCCTGTCGGAGAAATTACCGGTGATTTTCGGCGTGCTGACGACGGAAAATGAGCAGCAGGCGTGGGATCGTTGCGGAGGGAAGAATGGTCACGCGGGTGAAAGGGCGGCCGACGCAGCGCTGGAAATGATCGCGCTAGCGCGGCGAATCGCGGGGGGATAATTCATGCTCGGAACAGTTCAAAGTCGACGCGCTGCAAATCCACCGGGTCCGAAAAATCTATTTCCAGGGCAGATCCTTTTTGGCTTCCGGCGAGATCCCCTGAATTTTCTAACCCGACTGGCAAAGCGCTTCGGGGATATCGTGCGGTTCAGGATCGCGGGGAAGACTTACATCTTTCTGAATCACCCGGATTTCATTCGCGACGTGGTCGCCGGCGAGGCACATCGGTTCGAAAAAGGGCCAGCCCTCAAGCGGGCGAAGGTGACGCTGGGAAACGGGCTTCTCACCAGCGAAGGAGAAGAGCATCGCCGACAGCGTCGGCTTTCCCAGCCGGCGTTCGCGGCGCATCGGATCGACACCTACGCCAGTGCCATCGTGGAGGAGGCGGCGCGGCTGCGCGAGAGCTTTAGCGAAGGCCAGATCATCGACATTCACGAGCGAATGATGGAGCTGACGCTGATGATCGCCGCGCGCACATTTTTCGGCGTGGATGTGCGCAGCGAGGTGCACGAGATCGGCCGAGCCATGAGCATCAGCGTGGGAATGTTCAGCCGCGCGATGATGCCGTGGGGGACGCTGCTGAATCATCTGCCCCTGCCTTCAAATTTCCGCTTCCGGCGGGCGCAGAAGGTGCTGTTCGACACGATCGATGGAATGGTTCAAAAGCGCCGGGCGGCGAAGGATCGCGGCGAGGATTTTCTGTCGATGCTGCTGGCAGCGCGCGATTCGGAAGGCGATGGTGGTGGCATGAATGATCAGCAGCTTCGCGACGAGGCAATCACGATCTTCACCGCCGGTCACGAGACCACAGCCAATGCGCTCACCTATGCGTGGCATCTGCTGGCCAGGCATCCGGAAGTTGCCAAGAAAATGGCGGCTGAGGTCGATGACGTGGTCGGCTCGCGATTAGCGGCGGCCGAGGATGTGGGGAAGTTGAAGTACACGCGAATGGTGCTTTCTGAAGCGATGCGGCTTTATCCGCCGGTGTGGGCAATTGGCCGGACCGTGATCGCGCCATGGACCGTCGGCGGATATGACATTCGGCCTGGCACTGTGGTGCTGATGAGCCAGTGGGTGATGCACCGCGATGAGCGATTCTGGCCCCAGCCGTTGAATTTCGATCCCGAGCGATGGCGAACCGCCGCCAGCGATCGGCCGCGCCTCGCCTATTTCCCCTTCAGCCTCGGCCCGCGCGGCTGCATCGGCGAGGCGTTCGCGTGGCTGGAGGGTGTGCTGGTGCTCGCGACAATCGCGCAAAAGTGGTCGCTGTATGATGTAGATCACAGAGAGCTGCGATTCTCACCACTGATTACACTTCGACCAGCGCATCCTTTGCGCCTGGGAATCCATTCCCGTTAAATTCTTAGCTGCCTGACGAGCGGCCGTGAGGTATGATGCCGTTGGCGTTGCGCGCGAGATCGGCCAGGCATTGGCGGACGGAATTCATGGCAAAATCGGGTCCGGTGAAGCTCTGGACATTGTGGGCGCTGGGCGCGCTAGTAGTGGCATTGATTGTGTTCGAGGCGTTTGGGCATCGGCCGCGCAATGTCGCGATGCTGGTGGTGGCGCTCATTCATTTCACGATTTTTGCTTTGATATACCGGCGGCAATCGAAGCAGCACGAGGAGCGGCCGATGATCTCGCTGGTGCTGCTTCTCGCCGAGCAGCGCTATCTCGATGAGCGGGCGCTGGGGAAATTGGTGGAAAAGGCGTGGGGGGTGGCGATGGAAGATTCCAGGGATGCATTGAACTTTGTGGCCGGACATTCGCCGGCGCTGATGATCCGCGCCAATGGCCGCACGTTCATGGTGAACAATCTAAACGTGCCCTATTTCGATGAGCCCGAAAAAGCGGCCGCGGAGATGCGCGAATTGCGGCTGCGAAAGATCGTGGCGGAACATCGGGCCTGGCTGTCGGTCGATTTTCTTGCCTCGGATAAGGATGACTCACCCGCTCAAATTTATCAGCTGATAGGGAAATTGATCGCTGAGCTGTGCGACCGCGATTGCCTGGCCGTGCTCTGCCCGGCCACGGGGCGGATCAATGTTTATGATGACGAGATTCGCGAGGGTCTGTGCGAGAAGGATCCGATGGAATTGCTCAGCAATTTCAGCCAGCCGCCGGTGCTCAGTATCAGTGAAAATGATCCGCGGATGAAGCAGGCGGTGGCCGAGGCGAAGCAGCGCTGGCCGGAATTTGTGGAGGCGTTTGAGAATCGAACGGCTGATCAGCATTTTTCGGTGAAGGCGCCATTTGGGGATGGCGAGCATACGGAATTCATGTGGGTGGGCGTGACGGCGATCGAGAATGACATCATCTATGGCAAGCTCGGCAATGAGCCGGTGAACATCCGCGGGATGAGCAGCGGGGCGACGGTGAAGGTGCGGATGGCGGATTTGAACGACTGGCTCTTCACCGAGGGCGAGCGCATGCGCGGGGGCTTTACGATCGAGGCGATCCGGCAGGCCGAGGGGGAGCGCTAAGTCGGGAGCGATAAATCCTTACTTTGCGTGAATTGGCCGCAGCGCTATACTTCATTCATCGATGTCGAAGCTGAACAAGCGAAAAATTCGCGAGCTGGCGATGCAGATCCTGTTTTTGTGGGATACGCAGAACCGCGATGATCCGGAGATGGCGAAGCAGGTCCTGGCCGATGCCACCGATGATCCGGAGCTGCGCGAGAAGGCGCTGGAGATGGCCAAAGCCGCCTGGGAGCATCGGCAGACGGCCGATCGATGGGTGGAGCGGGTGGCGCCGCAGTGGCCGCCGCATCGCCAGCCGGCCGTCGATCGCAACGTGCTGCGGATGGCGGTGTGGGAATTGGTCAACACATCGACGCCGCCTAAAGTGGTGATCGATGAGGCGATCGAGGTGGCGAAGCATTTTTCGACCGAGCAGAGCGCATCGTTCGTGAATGGAGTGATGGATGCGATTTTGAAAGAGCACCGGACGCTTACGGGCACCAGCCAGTAGTCACAACTCATGGCTTTTTTTTCGAAGACACTCGACAAATTAAAGGGCGCGCTTCGTAAGACGGTGGCGGTGCTCAACACCGACGTGCGCACGCTGTTCGTGCCGGGGCGGCAGATTAACGAAGAATTTTTGACGGAGATCGAGGAGCGGCTCATTCAGGCGGACATGGGGGTTGGCAATGTGGAAAAAATTATCACCGCGATTCGCGAGCGGTGGAGATTGGGAAAAATCAGGAACGCCGACGAGGCGCTGGGGGTGATGCGCGAGCAATTGCTGGCCAATTGGCCGCCGGCGGATCGGGAATTGAAATCTGCCGCATCCGGGCCGACGGTGATTCTCGTCGCCGGAATTAACGGCGCGGGCAAGACGACCAGCATCGCGAAATTGGCCTGGCTGTTGAAAAATCAGATGGGCAAGAAGGTAATGGTTTGCGCCAGTGATACGTTTCGCGCTGCCGCTGTCGATCAGTTGACGATCTGGGCCGAGCGATTGGGAGTGGACATCATCAAGCACAAGATGGGCGCCGACCCGGCGGCCGTCGCCTTCGATGCCTGCGAAGCCGCCAAGGCCCGCGGGATGGATGTGCTCATCGTCGATACCGCCGGGCGATTGCACACGCAGGATAATCTGATGCGCGAATTGGTGAAGATTCGCGATGTGGTAGCGCGGCGCATCGAGGGAGCTCCGCACGAGGTGCTGCTCGTTCTCGATGCGACCAGCGGCCAGAACGCGATTCAACAGGCCAAAATGTTCGGCCAGGCCATCGCGGTCAGCGGAATAATGCTAGCGAAGCTCGATGGCACGGCTAAAGGCGGCGTGGTCATCGCCATTCGCGAGCAGCTCAATATTCCGGTGAAATTCGTCGGGCTGGGGGAGAAGCCGGAAGATATTGAGACATTTGATCCGATTCGCTTCATCAAGGCGCTGTTTGGCGAGGATGAATGACACGGCGAACTTGTGATAGCGCGCCTACGGTAAAGATCAGCGGGTAGAGCTTTTCAAAATACCAGAGCTTGGCGAAATAGAACCCGATTGGGGAGGCGTTCAAGTCGTCGGCGTTTATTTTATCGATCAACCATTTCACCCCACGCTCGATCGGTTGAGAGATTGATTGCGATGTCGCCGCCAGCGCGTTGACGGCCAGTGCGGTTTCTTCAACGGACGATTCCATTTTGGCCGCGCCACCCCAGCCGCCGTCGGGATTCTGGGCCGCCAGCAGCCAGTCGATTCCGCGCCGGCGCGACTGCCCATCGACCGCCAGCAGCACTTTGGCGGTTCCGTAGGTTGGATTCTCATCATCGAGCGTGGCCTGATTTCCGAACCAGAGCGGCGTCCAGTGCCCGGCAGAACTTTGCGACTTTTGCAGATATGTCAGCGCCTTTGCAGTTGCATCGCCCGCCTTCGCTCCACCCCAGGCCTGCCACGCGACTACTGCATGTGCTGTGAGATCGGCCCCGGATCGATCAAACGGCAGATTCGTCCACCCCCGGCAAAACGTTGGAATTCCGCCATCCTTGTTCTGCAAATCGAGGAGCCACTGCATTGCGTTTTCCGCCGCCGCTTTCACGCGCGGATCGTCGCTGGCTAGATGATGAAGCGCAATCAGCGCGCCGCTCGTGTCATCCGCATCCGGCACCCCGCCGCTCAAATTCGTCCAGGCCCATCCGCCCGGAGCGGCGTGCGTGTATGGGTGCTCGACGCGATGCTGCTGGTCGAGAAGCCAATCGATCAATCGACGCCGCTCGTGCTCATTAAATTGAAAATCCGGATCCGAATGCAGCGCATTGACCGCCAGCGTCGTCACCCATGTCGCCAGATTCGTGTCGATGGGCCAGGAGCCATCCTCGCGCACGGAATTCACCAGAAATCGCGCGCCCGCGTGAATCACCATCTCACTCTCAGCCGTGCGCGGCGCATGAACCAGGCTCATCACGACGAAGCTGGTCAGCGGCGTCGCTTCCAGAAATCCGCCGGATTCCGGCTGAATTGACTGGAGAATCCCCAATGTTCGCCGCCGCGTCATTCGCCGCGCGATGCGGGTCAGCGGATTGATCGTCTGTCGTTTTGCGTGCCGCACCTGCCCCATCGCGATTAGCGCCGGCAGCGCATAGCTCACCACCGGCAGCCGAATCGCCGCCCAGAATCGATGCGGCAATGCGGCCAATTCAAACGGAAGCTGCGGCACCAATTTCCAATCCCAATTCCACGCCAGCGCCGCCATCGTCAAAATCGGCACCGAAAAAGTTTTGTCCTTGCCATAGCGCGCAATCACAGCCGCCGCGATGTCGGCCGCCACCATGCTGCCGGCGCGTTTGGCGATCCATGCCTCGGCCGCGGCCATGACCTTCGCATTCTGCGATCCAAACGGCCGCAGCGCCGACCAGCACAGGACCGTGGTGGAGATATTACTGATGCTGCGCGTGGTATCGCCCCAGCCGCCGTCGGCATTCTGATTGGCGATGATCCATTGCGTGCCGCGCTTCACCAGATCGTCGAGGCCAGCGATGCGAGAAGTTGAAAGCGGCAGGCGCGAGAGTTCGTGGAGCGCGAAGACGGCCGTCGCTGTTGAAAGTGCGCTGGATGAAAGCTCGCCAACCCAGTGGCCGCCCTGAGTGCGCTCTGCCAATAGCCGATCGCGCACCTTGTTCAGCGCCTCATCGAGTGCAGCCGGATCGATGGCCATGAATTACAAACTTAAGTGCCCCAGTGCCAGCAAACCATAGTAGGTGTACTCGCAATCGAGAATATCTTCGCCGTAGTGGCCGAAAAATGAGCCGCGCGGAGTCCAGAGCGTGTCGATAAAATCGAGGCACGGTTCCTTGATGTGGTCGAAATCGACGTGCAGGCCAGAGAGAGCGTGCAGCGCCGTCGCGGTCGAAAGCAGATCCGGAATCGGCGCCTGCGGAGCTGCCAGAAAACCGCCATCTTTGTGCGCCCGATCGAGTAGCCATTGGCCGACGCGCGAATCCACCGGCTCCTGAAGCTGGCGAAGGATCGTCGCCGCCGCGGCCGTCGCCGAGGTCAACCCAACTGGCATGTCCGGATGATTTGCATACGCGCCATCGTCGGTTTGATTGGCGGCGATGCAATCGAGAATTCGCTGCTGATCAGGCATCGGCAGTTTCAGATCCTGATACGCGCCCATCGCGATGAAGCAGCCGTAGATGGTCCCATGTTGCGCACCCATCGACTGGTTGTATCCACCATCATTGCTGCGATGCTGCTCGATGCGGTCGGCGATGGCTGCCGCATCCGGCGGCGGGGCTTTGTTGACATCGGCCCAGCAGCGGGCCAGGCAGGCGAGATGGACGAGGTCCAGGCCAACGCCCTGGCCGAACATCTGGAGATAAGGAATAATCTTTCCGGAAGGTAAATCAGCGCGGAGTGCCAGGAGCGATTCGAGACCGAAAACGGAATAATAAAGATCGCTGATCCCCGCGCGGTCGTTGAAGCCGCCATCGGCGTTCTGCTGGCCGGCCACAAAATCAGCCACCAGCGGCGCGGCATCAGCCAGCAGTTTCGGCGAGAGCCGCGCGACTTGCAGCATTTCGAGTCTCAAACTCACTGCACCAGCCCTTCACCTCGATGGTGAAAATTTTACTGATCACTCTCCGAAGCAACCCCTTCAAACTCGCGTTCTCCAGGTCGGCCAACACCCGCACCGCCTGCTCCTTGTAAGCATCGAGCAACCCGCGGCAGCGATCCGCCACCTGCAACTCGGCCAGCAGTTCCCGCAGATGTTTCGCATCGCCATTGGATGGCATGCGCTTCCAGAATTTCGAAACCAGCTCGAGATTCTCGCCCTTGGTGCGCTCGGCAGCCAGAGCGAGAGGAAGTGTTGGCCGAAGCGCGTTGATATCGCCGCAATCCGCCTCGTCGGAGAGGTCTTCAATGTCATCGCGAATCTGATAAGCGATGCCCAGGGCCTCGCTGTATTTGCTGAGGATTTCCGAGAGATCTTCATCAGAATGATGGCCGGCATAAGCAGCGCCCAGTCGCAGGGCGACTTCGAAGGCCGGCGCAGTTTTCTGGCGGAAAATATCTAAAACCTGGAGCGAAGAGAGCTGCTGCGGATTGCGCACCCAGCACAACTCAGCGCCTTGCCCGAGGCAGAGAGTTCGATGTCCCGCGGCCGCGATCTTGAGCATCGCCGCCCGCGCTTCAGCATCAACCTCGCACTCGCCGATAAGGCGATAACCCTCGCCCAGTAGCAGATCGCCAACATTCAGCGCCACGGCCACTCCATACTCTTCGTGCAGCGTCTTCTCGCCGTATCGCAGCGAGTCATTGTCCTCAATGTCATCGTGAACCAGCGAGGCTTTATGGAAGCATTCAACCGCGATCGCGACTTTGCGGAAATCATCCGGCAACGGCGCCTGCGGATCATCCTGCATCGCCTTAAAAGCACACGCGGCCAAAAACGGCCGCCATCTCTTGCCCGATTTGCCCAGCCAGGCGCGGGAAATCTTTTCTGATTCACCGCTGCTCAGCCCCATGACTTTGTTCAACTCCGCGGGCTCAAACCAGGCCTCAACCTCGCGACGCAGCGCATCAAGATCGAGCCGCCGCGTCTGATCATCGCTGCTCAGATGAATCACATCCCACACCCAGTCGAGGTCGATGTTGGTATCGACGCAATCATCCTGGAGCAGCGGAATCGCCACTCCGGGAATCGCGGCCGATTCCATATAAGGAAATGCTTTTTCCAGAACCGACAAACAGCTCACCCCGACAATCGCGTCAATTTTTCCAGTCTGGATGATCGCCATGACGATGGCCGACCCCTCGGCCACCAGTACCGCATACCCCAATCGCTCGGCCTCGACCTGCAAATCCTGAATCGAGCACAGGCCGCACTGCTTGCAAAGCAATCCAAATTCGTCAAACGGCGCTGGGCATTTATCTTCAACCCGCAGACACTTGGGCAGCAGCAGCAATCGCCTTTCAAACGGCACAGTCGCTAATTGCTCGCGCCACACCTCACTGTTCAACAAAACCGCGACATAGTCCCTGAATTTCGCTTCGAGATTATTCCGCTCCAGCAATTTCTCCGAATGCTTCCGCAGCTCTTCCAGCGAAAGCGGCGGCACCGGCTTGTCGGTTTCGACATACTGGACACACAGTTGCTTGATCGCATCGCGCTCCTCGCGGCTCTGCGGGATCGTGTCCTGCGGCGGGCGCATCTTCTGCTCGGGGACCGCCCGGGGAAGTGTGAGGATGGGAATCTGCATTCAGTCTTCTCCACTACTTGGTAGGTCGGGCACTCTTGCCCGACACCCTTACGTATACGCTCCGAAGCCGAAATAATAGTGCTTTTTAGCGAAACGATACATCCAATGTTTTTCAGGAACTTCCTGGCCCGGCAGATGCTGCGAATTGCGCGGGGTAAGCATTTCCAGCTCGGGAATCGCGGTGCCGCGCTGCGTGGTATCGCGCGCGCCATGTTTCTTCACCAGCGCCTGCACGAGATCCGGCCGCTCCAGCACAATGCAGCCGCGCGTCGCATGCGCCGCCGTCTCGCGAAAATCCTTGATGAATTCTGAGCCGGTCATCAGGTCATAAACTCCGCGATCATCGTGAATGCTTTCCTTGGCAAATTGAATGATCGGGCAGGGCTCGATATCGCCATAGGGGCTGATGTGATGCGACACACCCGTGGCCATCGGGCACAGCGCCTCGCCCTTGTCATCCCAATAAGCATCGACGATCGCGATGGGCAATTTGGCCCGCATCTCGACGATGAATTTTCGGATCTGGTGCACCTGATCAGGCCGCAGCGCCAATTCCGGCGCGGGTTTTGGCCCCACGACGCGATAGGTGTGGAACCAGACGTAATGCACACCCATCTCGATCAATTTATTCAGCCAATTTTCCGAGACGAGCTCGATATTGGTCTGGCAGACGCTGGTGGCGACGCCGGTAATCAGCTTATGTTTGCGGCAATTCTCCAGCCCGGCGAGAGTGCGATTCAAAACATTCAATCGCCCGCGTCGCACATCGCTGATCGGCTCTGATCCTTCGATGCTGATCAGCGGCGTGACATTCCCCAGCTTCCGCAATTTCGCCGCCACCGCATCGGTGATCATCTGCCCATTGGTGAACACCTGAAAATAGCAATCCGGATGCGCCTCCAGCATTTCCATGATCTGCGGGTGCATGAATGGCTCGCCGCCGAGAATCCCGAAATAAGCATTGCCGTGTTTTTTGGCGTCGTTGATCAGCTTGTTCCACTGATCCAGGTCGATCATCTTCCTTGGCGCTTCCACATCCACCCAGCAACCCTGGCAGCGCAACTGGCAACTGTTGATGACCGAGATGAACAAAAACGGCGGGAAGTGAATGCCCGATTTCAGCCGCTTCTTGAATTTCTGCACCGAGCGCATGCCCTTGTACCCAAAATTAAACGCGAGCTTCCAGAGCAGCCGTTTGTCGGTTTCTTTCAGCATGCGTTTGGTGAACTGGTAAATCACTTTTCTTCTCTGTGTCCTCTGTGTTCTCTGTGGCGGAGCAAGTTATCCGCTGTTGGCCGCCAGCGCCGCATCCGCTTTTGCCTTCGCCGCGGCCGCTTTCGCCGCGATCTGATCAGCCGACGGCAGCGCTGCCAAAACTTCCGCTGGAATCTCCATCGCATCCGACAATTTCTGCAAGCACCTCATTCGCTCTTTGAGCGCCTTGTCTTCATCTCTCTCTTTTGAAAATCGGGACTTCGCCTTCTCCGATCGATCCCGCAGCGCCTGATAAATATCCCCGCCCAGCAGCGCAGAAATATCTACCTTCATCGCCTCGCGCCGCAAATCCTCCGGATCAATTTCATCCCCATTAATCGGCCCCTGCCTGTATTTTGGAAACAAAATCGCCACTTCCGGGCACACCCGCGAGCAGGCCGGGCAATCGGTCTTGCAATTGCTCTGATGCTGAACCTGAATCTGGTTCTCTTTGGAAACCCCGTACACATCGAACAGACAAAACGACAAACACTGCATGCAGTTGGTGCAGCGCCCATAATCGATCACCGGAAACCACGGCTTCCAGCCGCCCGGCTTACCAATCTTCGCTTCCTCGCGCACCGAATCGACCACGCCAACCGCGGCCGCCGCGTCCATCCCGTCAATATCCCGAAAGTGCACCGAAACCTGCCCGCTGGTATCCATCGCCTGCGGCGGCGTTTTGTCTGCGAATCTCCCCATCACCAAAACCGAGCCGCGTTCCAGCGATGCCAGTGTTCCACCATTGCGCACGCACGAAACGCTGTACCCACGCTGCAAAAGCGTGAGCATCAACTCCGCGCGAATCGCTTCCGGCAGGCCCGCGCTCCCAGCGCCCTCATACAAAATCACCCGCATCGTTGGCGCGGCCAGATTGGTCATTTGCCATTCCCCCCAAATCCCGGCCCAAGAATCACGTTGACGATTTTTTCCGCCGGCTCGGTCCGCATATTCAAAACATCCACACCACTTTCCGGAAGTTTCACGCCGGCCGCATTGAACAACCATTTCACCGCCCGCGGATAGCAGGCCACAATTTTCACATCGCCACTGGCGGCCAGATCGTTCAAGGCCGGATCTTTCCTGGCCGACATCTCGCACAGGTCGGCAACCGCATCAAATGATTTTCCGCTCGCCGTCAATTTGCGCAGAACTTCTTCCTTGACGTCCTTAGGGACGACCTGTGCATACGAGCAGTGGCAATACAAAATGCGCGAGCTTTCCATGACCTCACTCAAATTTTTTATGCACTTGCCAGGCGATGCGTCGGCTGCGGCTTTCCCGGCCGGAAATGCTCCAGATGCTCCACACGCGCCACGACGTCCACTTCTCCCGCGGCTCCAAGCGACTGCAACACAGCGACCTTCAGCGCCTCCGGATCGGCCTCCGCACGCAGATTAATAATCAGCTCCCCACTCTCCAGCGGCTCCCGCAGCGAATGCGATGTCTCCGCTTTCCCGTCGCTCCTCACCAGATTGATCACCCCAATATCCCCCAAATCTTCATCCGGCGTCAGCGTCATTTTCAGATGCGCTATCTCGATCTCCTGTGACGCCAGCCAATCGTGAATCCTTCCCGCCAATTCCTTCAGCGCCTTATTCCCATCAAACGCCCTCGGTCCAACCCACCTCACCGTGCAATTCAACCATCCCAGCATCGCCTCGCCATCGGCGTAAATTTCGTAATCCAAATCCGGTACATCCGCCGTCCCCAACTCGGCCGTTCCCAGCCAATCAAACCATTCCCTTAACCCATCTCCCTGTCTGGCGGAGATCTCAAATAATCTTGTCCCCGGATATTTCTCGGCCAGCGCGCCCCGCAGCGCCTCGCGCCGCTCCTCACTCAACACATCAATCTTATTGACAACCAGCGCCTCGGCCTCCTCCATCTGCTTCGAATAAACGTATCGCACCTTCTCCGAAAACGCCGAGCCCTTCTCAAGCCCCAGGATTCTCATCGCCCGCACCGGATCCATCATGACGCTCAGCGGCGCGATCGAGAAATCATCCCCATAAATCCTTCGCAGCGGATATGAAACCGACGCCTTCAAATCCGTGCAACTCCCCACCGGCTCGGCCACAAACACATCCGGCCGCGTCTGCTCCGACAATTTATCCGCCGCCTGCACCAGCGAATTAAACCGGCAGCAAAAACACCCGCCGGTAATCTCCTCGACATCGAACCCCGCCGATCTCTGCATCGCCGTATCGACCAATCCCAGACTCTGATCATTGGTGATAAGCCCCACCTTCAGATTCTGCCCCACCAGATGCCGCGCCAGGCGCAAGATGGCCGTAGTTTTCCCCGCCCCAAGAAAACCCCCGATCATGACATACCGAGCTTTGGCCATTGAGCCTCTTCTGAAGTGCCAGCCACCCAACTAAACGTGCAACGCGCCCGATTTATTCATATTTCGAGCGCAGTCTATCTATAGTCGCATCCAGCACTTTAATATACCCGTTCACATCTAAACTGTTTGGATCAGGGATGCCTTTGACGGCATACAGCCACCCTTCATCATACCCGCTGGAGTCCACCAGGCTGATATCCTCGGCCAATGCCGGATTGCCCCCGAGAAACTCCCCATTCGCCACCGAATAAACATCCGAAATCGCTTTGAATCCCTCCACCCACGCAATCGCCTGCCCCACCGTGATCTTTTCGCCCGCCTGCACGTTAAATCCATGCTCAACCAGATCGCCCAGCATCCGCGTAGCGAAGCGCGTGAATCCCACCCGCCAGATTCCGCTCTCCTGCTCGGCCAGCCAATAATGCGACTCGGTATATCGATGTCCCGGCGGCAGCCAGGTCGTGAAGCGCGATCGCTTGTAATAAATATTCTGCCGCGGATGAATCGGGAGTGTCACAACATCTCATCCTACTTGGGCATGCTCAATCGCGGAATGAAGCCCGACTTGGAATTGTTCGCCAGCGCCAACAGCTCGCCTCTGCTCGAAACTCCCAACCTCTGGTGCAGCGCCTTTACGTAATTGTGAATCGTATGCCGGCTCAACTCGAGCTTAATGGCGATCTGCTTCTCGCTGCATCCTTCCAACAGTGCATTGAGCGTCTGCGAAAGTCGTGGCGGCAGGTCGGTGGCCGGATCCTGGACCTTTTTCAAAACATCCTTCCTCCAGAGCCTGCCCAGCTCCACATGCAGCAACCTCACCAGCTTGTGCTGCGATTTGTTAAACGTCTCATCGCCCCAGGCCCGATGCAGTCCCAATTGATCTACCGCCCCCAGATGCGGCAGCGGAATCTGCGAAAGCAAAAACGACTTCCCCCCATAAATCTTTCGAGCCGGCTTCACCGGCACCCGCCCTTCCTGGTCTTCCTTGGTCGAACCCGAATCCAGCCAATAATTTTCCGGCTTCTCATCATCCCGCTCCACCTGAATCTGCCAGGTTTTCCCATCCTCATTGCATGCCCACCCCACATCCACCACCTGCATCGTCCCCCGGCTGGCGTTGTTCTTAAAATGCACCTCGGATGAGACCACCACCTGCGCATGCACGATTTCCAGCAGCCTTTTGACCATATGCGGCCGCCAGGCATTGGGATCAGCCCCCACTTCGCGCAATTCTCCCACCAGCCGGAAGATGGCGCGAACGTCACGCAGCTTCAGTCTCTCAGGCATTTGCTTAGCTTTCGTAGGGTCCGCTTCAGCGGACGCATTTACCCATGATTTGCCGCGATGGGCCATGAATTCTGGTCGATTTCGTGCCGAAAAGCAACCAAACTCTCACTTTGCCCCCCGTCTAACTCACGTCTAACCCGCATACATCCCGAAAAATCTCTGTAGATTGACGTGCCTTATATTTGCTTGCAGCCGTCCGCCCCTGTATTTTAACGCTTGTAAACGGGCATTTTATCGAACTGCGTGGTCCGCAGGTTCGAAACGATAGCTGGGGCTATTGCGGCAGTTGGACCCGATGGAGCGGGTTTTTGAATAAGTTGTTCCCGCCACTCGCGGCCGATCGGATGGATTTCCAATCGGACCCGCTCCCTCAAAAGGCATTGCCTGCCCTTTTCGTCGCGCCGAGCCGGCGAAGGAGTCTAGTGTGATCTTCGACTCTCTGATGGGCATGTTCAGTCTGGACATGGGCATCGACCTGGGAACCTGTAACACCCTGGTCTGCGTCAAAGGCCAGGGCATCGTCCTCAACGAGCCCAGCGTCGTCGCCGTCAAAAAAGGCACCAACCGCGTCCTCCAGAGCGGCAATGCCGTTGGCCTCGTGGCCAAGGAGATGCTCGGCAAAACCCCCGGCTCCATTACCGCCATTCGCCCACTGAAGGATGGCGTCATTTCCGATTTTGAAATCACCGAAGCGATGCTGAGCTATTTCATCCGCCGCGTGCACGGCCGGAAACATTTCATCGGCCCGCGCGTGGTCATCGCGATTCCATCCGGCATCACTGCCGTGGAGAAACGAGCAGTGCTGGATTCGGCCGAACGCGCTGGCGCACGACGCGTGTATCTGGTCGAAGAACCCATGGCCGCCGCGATCGGCGCTGGCCTTCCCGTCACCGAGCCGACCGCCTCCATGATCGTCGATATCGGCGGCGGAACCACCGAAGTGGCCATCATCTCGCTGGCCGACATTTCCGTCTGCGAATCCGTCCGTGTGGCCGGCGATGATTTTGATGAAGCCATCGTCAACCACATGAAGAAGACCTACAACATGGCCATCGGTGAACAGATGGCCGAACGGATCAAAATCGAAATCGGCTCTGCCGCTCCCTTCAGCGTCAATGGCAATGGCAACGGAAATGGCAACGGAAACGGCCACGAACCCGCCATGGAGGTCCGCGGGCGCGACATGATCAGCGGCCTCCCCCGAAAAACTCAGATCTCCAGCGCCGAAATCCGCGAAGCCCTTCAGGAACCCGTCACGCAGATCATCGAAGCCGTCACGCGCACATTGGAGCTCGCCGAGCCCGAATTAGCCGCCGATCTTGTCGAAAACGGCATCACCATGGCCGGCGGCTCCAGCCAGCTTCGCGGCCTCACCAGCGTCATCAGCAACGCGACTGGCCTGGACGTGCGCCTCGCCGAAGACCCCCTCACCTGCGTCGCCCGCGGCACCAGCGTTTATCTGGAAAACCTGGAGCTGTGGAAAGATACGATGGAGAGCGACTCGGACGAGATTTAATTCCCCACCTCTGGTGGCACGGGCATCCTGCCCGTGTACAATGAAGCGTCACACGGGCATCCTGCCCGTGCTTGATTGAACCACGGGCTGGAAGCCCGTGCCACCTGAAGACACGGATGTCTTACCGCAGCTTCAATCATCTCTTCCTTCCTCTGATGGTGCTGGCCGCCATCTCGGCGTTTTTTATTCCGGTTGAATACACCAATTTTTGCCGCGGCCGGGTGGATGGAATCTTTTCGCCGGTTGCTTCACCCCTGCGGAGGCTGGTGGAAGTCACCTCGACGCGGCTGGGATTTGATAACGACGGCGCCGAACTGATTCGCACCACGGTCAACGTCACCGATTCGGCCCGCGAAATCGACCGCCTCCGCGTCACCATCGCCAACCTCACAATCCAGATTAAGGAGCTCCAGCGCCTCAACGCCGGACGCGACCTGGGCGGCGAACTCCGCAACTACTCCCGCCCCTTCAAAGTCACCACGCGCGACCTGGGCGATCGCGATTCGCTAATCATCCAGGCCAATTCCCGCGATGGCATCGCCGTTGGTATGCCCGTCGTCTGTCAGCAGGGGCTGGTTGGCAAAATCACCGCCGTCGGCACCACGGGGGCGCAGGTCCAGCTCATCACCGACGTCGGCTCGCGCAGCTCCGGCCAGTTCGGCAAATTCAGCGTCACCGCCGACGGCTCGACGATTTTCACACCCATCACCACCAGTGAGCCACTCGTCGAAGGCCGCGGGCGCGGGCGCATGGCCATCGTCAACATGACCATGAAGGAAATCGATGAATCGCACGTCGCCTCCGGCGATTGGCTCGTCCTCAACGACCGCGACATGTGGCCCGCCACCGTCAACGGCCAGCGGCTCGGCCAGATCGTCTCCATCACCAAGCTCGCCAAATCCACGCTCTTCGCCGAAATCGATCTCCGTCCCCTGGTCAACCTCGACACGCTTCGCGAGGTGATGGTGGTCACTGGCCAACAGCATGTCGCGCCGCCGGTCAAACCCCCCGTCGAACCTAAAAAGGCTGCCGCAAAGGCGGCCGTTCAAACGACCAAGTCCGACAAACCCAAACAGTCTCAAAAACCCGCCGGCTGAGCCGGCAATCTGTATGCGCTGGATCAGCTATTTCATCCTCGCCTACCTGATCATCGCCGTGCAAATGGCGCTGGCCGGATATCTGCGCTGGGGAGCGGCCTCGCCGAATCTCGTCCTGCCCGCCGCCGTCTTTATCGCCATCAATGCCCGCCGCGAGCAGGCCCTCATCGGCGCATTCGTCCTCGGTTTCATCCAAGACCTCTTCACCCAGCATCCCCTGGGCCTCTACGCCTTCTCCTACGGCATGGTCGGCCTCTTCGTCGTCGGCACCCAGCCGGCCGTCTATCGCGATCATCCTCTCACGCACTTTTTCGTCACCCTCCTCGCCAGCGTCCTGGTCGCCCTGGTCATCTGCTTCAACAACTGGGCTTATCCCATGCTCCACTCACACAGCGCCCAATTCCGCCAGCCGCTTATCGCCATTTTCGGCAGCGCCCTCTACACCGCCGCCGTCGCGCCGATCGTCATGGGCGTGCTGAGCCGCATGAAAACCCTCTTCGGCTTCCGCGGCCGCCACGGCCCACTCAGCAGCCGCCAATCCATGTCCCCCGCGCGCGATTGAGGTGAATTTATGTTCGAACGCAGACTCAAAATTTTCCTGGGCATCCTCATCGGCATCACGCTGATCTTGCTCGTCCGCGCTGCCCACCTCCAGCTGGCCAATGGCGAATACTGGCGCAAGCAAGCTTCCGAGACGCTCCGCCGCCGCACGCTCGTCGAGCCGGTGCGCGGCAATATCATCGATTTCAAAGAAAATCTGCTCGCCACCGACGTCGCCTGCATCGATGCCGCCGTTGATTTCCGAGCCATTGATGAGGACCCCAAGTGGATCAAGGAGCAGGCCACTTCGCGGCTTGTCGCGAAAATGGGCAGTGATTATCGCCGCACTGAGAAAAAAGCCCGCGAAAAACTCCTGGAGGACGAAATCAAGCACGTCGAGGCCGACATCGCCAACCTGTGGAAGGTTCTTGCGCAGGTTTCCGGCAAAAACCTCGAGGAAATCGAGACGATCAAAAACCACATCCGCCTTCGCATCGACATGCGGCAACGCTCCCTCTGGACTCGCAAATATCAGGCGGCCGTCAAAGCCGAAGATGAGCGCAATGCCTTGCCCTGGTACAAGGACTGGCGCCTGGGCGGCAAATCGAATCCCGACATCGATAAATTCAATGTGCCCGTATCCGAGCAGACCGAAGCCCACGTCATCGTTCACAACATCAGCAACGAGGTTAATAACCAGCTCGCAAAACGCCTTGAGCAGTTCCCCGGCCTGGTCCTCCGCCCCAGCAAGCACCGCATCTATCCCTACGGCGAAGTCGCCTGCCACATCATCGGCCACATGGGTCCCGTCGAGCCCGATGATCTCGATTACGCCAAAAACAACGAGCTGGTCCAATATTTTCCCAACGACAAAATCGGCCGCACCGGCGTGGAATCCATGTGCGAACTTACCTTGCGCGGCCAGCGCGGCCGCATCGAGTGGGTCCTGGGCCACGAGGGGGCCCCCTCGCGGCAGGAAGCGCTCCAGGGCAAAACCGTCAAACTAACTATCGATATCAATCTCCAGGCCGACATCGAGAACGCTTTCAAACACGTCACCTGGCGAGATCCCAACACCAGGGCAATTACCGAAGAGCACGAGATGCACGGCGCGGCCATCGTCATCGACGTTGCCACCGGCGAAGTCCGCGCACTGGTTTCCTATCCCACCTACGACCTCAACAAGCTCGATGAGCTTTACGCCGCCCTTTCGAGGGACGATTCCAACAAACCCCTGCTCAACCGCGCCACCCAGGGCCAATATGAGCCCGGTTCCACCGTCAAACCCATCGTCGGCGCAGGCGCCATCACCCAGCACGTCATCGACGTCGATGGCAAAGTCGAGTGCACGGGTTTTCTTGTCATTGATGGGCGACCGCTAATCTCCGGGCGCTGCTGGACTGCTTCAAAGCAGATGCAACGCGACTATCCCACCACGTTTGCCCACCATGGGGCCGGGCGCGAACCTCATCCCACCGGATGGCTCACAGTCACCGATGCCATCCAGCGAAGCTGCAATGTCTATTTCGAAAATATGGGCGACCATTTGGGCATCGAAGGCCTCGCCTATTGGTTCTCGCAATTCGGGCTGGGCCGTAAAACCGAAATCGGCCTGCCAGAATCGACCGGCCTGCTTCCCCATATAGTTGAAAAAAGTCCCCTCTATCTGATGCGCTCCACTTCCTGGTTCGCCAGCATCGGCCAGGGACAGATCCTGGTCACGCCGCTCCAGATGGCCAACGTCGCCGCCACCATCGCCCGCAACGGCACGTGGGTCCGTCCGCGCCTGGTAACGAATATGAAAGACCTCTCCCGTCCCACGACCAGGTCCGCCCTGCCTCAATCACCCGAGCGCTATACCCTGCCGATCGCCTCTGAGACCTTTGCCGCCATTCAGGAAGGCATGTTCCGCGCTGTCGCCAGCGATGCCGGCTCGGCCGCCGCTATGCGCCGGCCCGACATCCCTATCTGCGGCAAAACCGGCACCGCCCAGGCCCACAGATTCAGCTACTACAAGCGCGATGACGATGGCAATCTGCTATATGAAAACGGAAGCAAAGTTCGCGAACTCCCCGCCATGAACATTCCCGGCGTCTCGCAAAACCCCCAGCTTCCCTGGTATCGCGGCGTCGCCGGCGAGGCGCCTCATCACGGCTGGTTCATCGGCTACGCCCCGCGCAATAATCCCAAAGTCGCCTTCGCCATCATGATCGAATACGGCGGCAACGGCGGCCACGATGCCGCCCCCATCTCCAACGCCGTCATTGATGCATGCGTAAAACACCGCTACCTTGTTCCATGATTCTTTCGGGGCGATTTTGAACGAATTTGCCGAACAAAACATCGCCTCACCTCCTCCTTCAGCCCCGCGGCCCATCACCAAAAACGCCCGCCGCCGAAGCTGGGCCGAGCCACGCGTGCGTGCCTGGTGGCTCCTGGCCGCACTCCTTTCTATCATCGGCCTGTGGTTCGTCGGCGTTCGCGTTTACGCCTCGTGGAAAGATCATTCGCTCATCAAAAACGGCGTCCGCGTCGAGGCCGACATCCTCGACGTCGGCGGCAACACGCTCAAAAAACAGTACGAGCCCGAGCAGAATGCCAGCTTCCACATGACCTGGCGCATGCCCGACGGAACTCTGCATACCGTCAATGAGCGGCTCAAAGCCCAGCGCACAGCCCTGGGCCCCGGCATCAAGGTGCCGCTCTATGTCGATCCCAAAAACCTCGACCACTGGACCGATCGCGTGGAAATCTCCTGGATGGAAGACACCATGATCGGCCTGCTCCTGCTCCCCACCGTCCTCCTCCTGCTGGGCATCGGCTTCTTCAACCGCACCAAAGTTCTCCAAGCCTGGAAAAACGGCCACGCCATGCACGCCTCCATCGTCGAGGTCAAACAAACCGCCTCCGCCCCGCGCTCGCGCGTGGTCAGCATGGTGCTGAGCAACTATCACGACCAGCGCATCTTCACCACGCTCGTCCCGACGCCGCGCGCTACCTACAAGCAGGGCGACATCGTCTGGGTAATCATCCCTTCAACCACGCCGCGCTGGGCGATCTTAGCTGAGTTGTATGAATAAGCTCTGGAAACAACTCGCGATTGCCACCAACTGGCCCGTGCTCGTCGCGGTGGTGGTGCTCTCGGGACTCGGCTTGGTGAGCATCTGGGCGCATTCGCTGGCGGATACCGGATCCGAGAAAGATGTGCAGCGCCAGCTCACCTACGTCGCCATCGGCATCACTCTCATGTTCGCCATGCAGGCGGTGAACTATCTCCAGCTTGGCCGCTGGGGCTGGCCCTTTTATATCCTCAGCCTGCTCCTGCTCATCTACACCATCATCCCCGGCGTTCCCAAGCGCCAATTTCTCGGCGTCGTCGAAGTCCACGAGGCCAAACTCTGGATCAACCTCGGCATCATGAACGTCCAGCCCGCCGAATTAATGAAAGTCGCCTTCTGCGTCGTCCTCGCCCGCTACCTGCGCTTCCGCTCCAACTACCGCACGATTACCGGCCTGCTGGCGCCCTTTGGCCTCGCCGTTTTGCCTCTACTGATCATCCTAAAGCAACCCGACCTTGGCACCGCCCTCGTCTTCATCCCCGCACTCTTCGCCATGCTCTTCGTCGCTGGCGCAAAAATCCGCCACCTCGGCGCCATCCTGGCCATGGCCTGCATGCTCGCGATTGTCACCTGGTTCGCCGGCCCCGAAGGCGGCGACATCCCCGGTCTTCGCCGCCTTCCTTCGCTGGTCAAGCCATACCAGCGCGCCCGCGTAGCGGCCATGTTCTCCACCGATCCGGCCGTCCTCCGCGGAACTGGATTCCAGCAGCAGCAGGCCGAGATCGCCTTTGGATCGGGAAAATTCGCCGGCCGCGGCCCACTGATTATTCCCGTCGGCGCCCACGTCCCCGAAGCTCACAACGACATGATCTTCTCCCTCATCGGCGAGCAATTCGGCTTCCTGGGCGCGCTGGTGTTGCTTGGCGGTTATCTCGTCCTCTTCGCCGCTGGAATCGAAATCGCCGCCGCCACCAAAGAGCCCTTCGGCCGCCTTGTCGCCGTCGGCATCGTCTCCCTCTTCGCCGGCCAGACATTCTTAAACCTGATGGTCACCCTCAAACTCATGCCCGTCACCGGTGTCACCCTCCCCTTCGTCAGCTACGGCGGCTCGAGCATCATCGCCAGCTTCATGTGCGCCGGCCTGCTCCTCAACATTGGCCAAAATCGCCCCATCGTCATGGCCCGTGAGTCGTTTGAATTCGACAATTAGCTGCTAATATGCAGCCATGCACCGACATCTCTATCTCTTAGCGCTGCTATTGACCCTTTGTTCCTGCGCGAATAATTCCAACGAGGCGAAGTGGTACAAAGGCAACCTCCACACCCATTCCCTCTGGTCGGATGGCAATGACTTCCCCGAGCAAATCTGCGACTGGTACCGCGACCACGGCTACAACTTCCTGGCCATCTCCGACCACAACACTCTGGCAGAAGGCGAGAAGTGGATGAAGATCGCCGAGCTGCGTAAGCGCGGCTCGATCGATGGCCTCAATCTCTACCTCGACAACTATAAAAAAACCGCCCAAACCCGCGGCGACCGCAACGGCACCGACTTCGAAGTCCGCCTCACCAATTTTAAAGACTACAAGGCCATGGCCGAGCGCCCTGGAAAATTCCTGGTCATCCAGGCCGAAGAAATCAGCGACCAGCTCAAAATCCCTGCCAGCAGCGCCAAGACCAAACCCACCACTCTCCCCATTCACATGGGCGCCACCAACATTCGCGAAGTAATCAAACCCCGGGGCGGCAAAACGGTGGCCGAAGTGCTGGCCAACAATATCCACGCCGTCCTCGAGCAGTCCCAGCGCACCGGCATCCCCATGCTCCCTCACATCAATCACCCGAATTTTGGCTACGCCCTCACCGCCGCCGACTTGGCCTCGGTTGTGGATGAGCATTTTTTCGAAATCTACAACGGCCACCCGGGCGTCAATCAGCTTGGCAATGAAAAGCACATCCCCATCGAGCACATGTGGGACATCGCCAACACCATCCGCATGACCCAGCTCAACGCTCCTCCACTGATGGGCCTGGGCAGCGATGACTCGCATCACTATCACGAGCAGAAAGTGTCCCCTGCCCGCAGCACCTCTGGCCGCGGTTGGATCATGGTCAAAGCCCAATCCCTCACCCCCGAGTCTCTCATCGCCGCTATCCAGGCCGGTGACTTTTATGCCTCCAGCGGCGTGCTGCTGGACGATGTGAGCTTCAACCCCCAAACCCGGACCCTCTCCCTCAAAATAAAATCCGACGGCGACGCCACCTTTGTGACTCGCTTCATTGGCACCCCCAAAGGAGTCAACGACCTGGCTTCCGATCAGGTTGGTATGACCTTCTCCACTGTCAGCGGCCAAACCCCCAGCTACACCCTTACCGGCCAGGAACTCTATGTGCGCGCGCTTGTCATCAGCAGCAAACCGCCGGTCAACCCATCGCTAAAAGATCAGAAAAAACAAGCCTGGACCCAGCCTATCGTCCCGTAAGTCCGCCACTGCGGGATACGAATGTCCGGACCTACTGTGAGTGCTTCACCACCCAAAATATCACCCCTCCGGCCGCCCCCGCCATCAACATCGACACGACAACCAGAATCACAATCAACACCCCCTGCCTCTTGAGCCTCCTCTCCATCTCCTCCGACCGATCCTCAAACTTCTCATGCATCAATTCCAGCACCTGTGCATTCCGTGCTGAATTCCGCGTCACATCCTCCATCGCCTCCCCCACGTGCCTCAGATTCGACGCCACGTGCTCACTATGCCCCCCCATGTTCGCCACTTCCCCCTTAATCGCCTCCAGCGTCTCCTTCTGCTCGACATCGCCGCTCGATAGTTTCTCCAAAATCTCCCCCACCCGATTCGTCTGCGCCGTCTGCTGCTGAATCTGCTGCGCAATGGTTTTCAAATTCTCAGCCTGAATCCGATGCGCCTCCGGCAGCGAATGCAAAATCTCCGGCAGGTGCGAGAGATACGCCAGCATCTCATCCTGCCGTCGCCCCTGCTTCTCAATATTGTCGCGCATGTTGGTCATCACGCCGGCCAGCCCCTCCAGGCCTTCCTGCATGCTGGCGATGGCCGCGTCGCGCTTGGCCCACGGCCTGAAAAAACTCGTCCGCTTGGCCGAAACCTTGGCGATCTCCCCGCCGCGGATTTCCCGCTCCAGCGGCAGCGAGGAATGGTCCTTCTTAAAAATCCGCCCGATCTGCAACATCAACGGCATTCGCATACTCGTCCCTTCCCTGCCGGTAAGCTCCGGTTTGACACTGATTTCCATCAAATCTACCATCCGCGCAACGTGCGTCAACGCATCGCCGCCCTCATCTTCCTGCTCTGGCTCGCTTCGCCCGCTCTGGCTGCCAATCCCAAGGTCGCCTCTTTGGTCCCGGCCGCCACCGACCTGATCGTCGGCATGGGTGCGGGTGAGCACTTGGTGGGTGTCAGCAATTACGACGACACCACCCGGGATGAACTGAAGCATCTCCCCAAAATCGGCGACTACCAGACCATCGACTGGGAGCGCCTCGGGGCGCTGCGGCCCAACATCCTCATCATCTTCCAGTCCCCCGATCGCATCGCTCCTGGTATCAGGGAACGGGCCGCAAACCTGAACATCCAGCTCGTCAACGTCCGCATCGAAACCATCGCCGACCTTCACAGCGAGCTCAAGAAAATCGGCCAGCTTCTGGGCGAGGAAGAAAAATCCACCGCCGCCGCAAAAAAACTCGACGACGAGCTTCAATCCATTCGCGATCGCGTCGATGGCAAGCCAAAAATCCGCACACTACTCATCCGAGACGAAACCGCCACCGGCACCGTCGGCCGCAACACCTTTCTCAGCGAGATCCTCGAGGCCGCCGGCGGCGAAAACGTCATCGAAGCCACCGGCTGGCCCGCCATCGACCGCGAGCGCCTCGCCGCCCTCAACCCCGATGCGATCATCGTGCTCCTGAGCAATGTCCCTCCGCAGGTTCAAAAGGAAGCCGCCGCCGCCATCGCCCGCCTCCCGGATCTCAAGGCAGTCAAAACCAACCGCGTCAAAATCATCAACGTCTGGTACGCCCAGCAGCCCGGCCTGCATCTTCCCGACCTCGCCCGGCAGTTTGCGGAATTCCTGCATCGTTAGACAGTCCGCCGTACTACCATTGTGCCCTCCCCCATCTTGCCGATGATCATTGACTAATGAAACGCTGGTCCCTCTCCCAACTCCTCCTCACCCTCGCCACCGGCTTTATTATCTGGCTTGGCGCTGCCGCCCTCTCGCGCTGCATCGGCTCAACTGGCTTCAACTGGCCCCCCTTTCATGAATTCGACCCCCGCACCAGCCGAATTCTCCTCGCCTCGCTTGTTGGCGCATCCCTCGCGGCCGCCGGCGTGGTGTACCAGGCCATTCTGCGCAATCCGCTGGCGGATCCCTATCTCCTTGGCGTCTCCAGCGGCGCTGCCCTGGCTTCCTACATCTGGCGACTGCCCGCCCTCACAGCGCTGATCACCGCCGCCAGCTCGTTTTTCACCCAGCAAGCCGCCTCGCTTGCCGGCGGGCTGATCTCTATCGCTATTGTCTTCATGCTGGCCGCGCGCCGCGGCCGCCTCGAGCCGCTCACCCTTCTTCTCACCGGCGTCATCGTCAACGTGATCAACGCCGCGCTGTTTCTTCTCATCAACGAAATCGTCCGCGACCAGAGCCAGCAGGCCGCGTTCCTGGTAGGGGGGCTTGGAGATCCCAGCAGCGCACAACTCCGCCTCGCCGCCACCATCATCGTCTTTTGCTTCCTTCTACTCCTGCTGACCACGCCTCAGCTCAATGTCGCTCTCCTGAGCGAAGCCGAAGCGCAATCGCTGGGCCTTTCAATTCATCGCCTCCGATGGATTGCCCTCATCCTCTCTTCGCTCATGACCGCCGCCGCCGTCGCCATCAGTGGCCCCATCGGATTCATTGGCCTGATCGCCCCGCACCTCGCCCGCATCATCTCCGGCAATGATCAGCGCAAACTTTTCCCCCTCTCCGCCGCTGCCGGGGCGGCGTTGCTCTGCCTCGCCGACGCCGCTTCGCGCCTCCTGGCCCAGGATCGCTTCATCGGCACACTTATCCCCGTGGGCATCCTCACCTCGCTCCTGGGCGGCCCATTTTTCCTGCTGCTCCTCTGGAAGAATCGCCGCCACCAGGAGGTGATCGCATGAGCGAGCCACTCCTCCAGGTCAAAAATCTGATCTTCTCCTACACCGCCGACCGTCCCGTCCTTCGCGATGTCTCTTTCTCAATCCAGCCAGGCCAGGTCGTAGCCATTCTCGGCCCCAACGGCTCTGGAAAATCGACACTCATCAAGTTGCTCATCGGCCATCTCAACTCGCGCGACACCATTTCCTGGCAGGGCCGATCGATCCGCGACTGGTCGCGCCGCAAGCTCGCCCGGCACATCGCCTACCTGCCGCAATTTCCAACCTATGACCCCAGTCACCGCGTCATCGACCACCTCAAGCTCGGCCGCGCCCCTTACCTGCGGCTTCTGGGCCTCGAATCGCAGTTGGACATCGACGCCATTGATCGCACCAGCAAACTCCTCGACCTCGCCGACCTGCTCTATCGCCCCATCGAAACCCTCTCCGGCGGCCAGCGCCAGCGCGTCTTCCTGGCCCGCTGCCTCATCCAGGAACCGAAATTGCTCCTGCTCGACGAGCCCAGCACTTTCCTCGACCTCCACCACCAGGTCGACCTCCTTAAGCTCCTCAAGAAGCTCGCCAAAGAAAATCAACTCGCCGTGCTCCTCGCCTCGCACGATCTCAATCTCAGCGCTGCCTTCGCCGACACGCTGATCCTTCTCCACAACGGCGCCATCGCCAACAGCGGGACTCCCTCCCGAGTCCTCTGGCCCGAAACCCTCAACAGCATTTACAACACGCCCCTTCAGCGTCTGGACACCCCTTCTGGCCCCGTCATCGTGCCGAAGCTTTGAATGCGCGCTTCATTTTTCTCGCCACAACTTCCTTCACCCTCTCCATCGACGGCTTTTTCTCTCCCTGCAATTTCTGAAACGAAGTAACCTCTCTCCCCGCTAACCCGCACGGCACAATCAAATCAAAATATTTCAGATCGGTTGTCACATTCATCGCCACCCCATGCAGCGAAACCCCGCGCTTGATCCTCACCCCCAGAGCACAAATCTTCGCCCCTTCCACCCAAACTCCAATCGCCTTCTGGTCCTTCCCCCCTCTGATTCCTAATTCTTCCAACACCCCGATCATCACCTCTTCCAACCTCCTCACATATCCCCCCACACTCAACCCATAATCGTTCAACCTCACAATCGGATAAACCACCAGCTGCCCCGGCCCATGAAACGTGATGTCCCCACCCCGATCCGACTCCACCACCTCCACCCCCATCTCCAAAAGTTTCTCGCGCGACGCAATCAAATTCTTCGCCGCCGCCTCCGCCCGCCGGCCGAACGTAATCACCGCCGGATGCTCCACTAAAATAATTCTCTCTTCCCCGCCTGCCAAAACCTCGCCGTGCACCCTCTCCTGCCCCTCCCACGCCTCCCGATACCCCATCATTTTCCAATCTTCCACAATCATCTGTTACCCTGACCTCATCAACGTCCACTATTAAATGTCCGCACGCAGTCCAGCCCCGGACGGGGCGCAAGATAGTAGCCCCGGGCGCAAGCCCGGGGGATGCAGAGGCGGAGAAACACAGCCCCGGCAGGGGCGTAAGAACCGCGAGTTTATCGAAACATTTCCAATGTCCACCACCGACGACATCTCCCTCCTCAAATCCTTCGCGAAGACTCGTTGCCAGGACTCCTTCACCCAGCTCGTCAATCGTCACATCAACCTGGTCTACTCCGCCGCCCTTCGCCAGACGCACGACAGTCACCTGGCGGAAGATGTGACGCAGGCCGTCTTCATCATCTTAGCCCGCAAAGCCCCCACGCTCGTCTCCACCCAACCCGTTCTATCCGCCTGGCTCCTGGTGGTCACGCGTCTGTCGGCCATGAACGCCCTCAAGCTCGCCGCCCGCCGCCGCCGTCACGAAAAAATTGCCGCGGAGATCAATTCCATGAAAAGAGAAGGTAAAACAAATCCCGATTCCAACTGGTCAAAAATCGAGCCCGATCTCGACCGCGCCCTGGCCTCTCTTCGTGACGGCGAGCGCCAGGCTATCGCCCTGCGCTATTTCGAAAATCGCTCCATGCTCGAAATCGGCCAGACCTTGGGTATTTCCGAAGACGCCGCCAAGCAGCGGATTTTCCGCGCCATCGAAAAACTCCGCGAGCTTCTCGGCGCAAAAGCCGCAGCCATTCCCGCCGCCACCCTCACCTCCGCCATCGCCGCCCACGCCGTTCACGCCGCTCCGCCGGCCCTGGCCGCCTCCACATCGGCCGCGGCGCTTTCTGCTTCCTCCGCCGCTTCTCTTTCCCTCGTGAAAGGAGTCCTGAAATTCATGCTCTGGGCCAAAATCAAAAACTCCGCCATCGCCGCGGCCGTCATTCTGCTGCTCACGGGCTCGACCGCGGTTGTCATCCATCAACTCAACAGCACCGCTCCCGCGAAGCAGGTTGTGACCATTCCCGTCATCGATAAAACCACGCAACCCGAGCCAGCTCCGCCCGCGCCTCCCGCGCCTCCCGCCGGCTGGCAGCAGCGTCTCGACGCCGTCTATGGCCTCGCCGACGGTGATTCACTCAAGCTCGTCTCACCGCCGTACATTCCCGAGCGCCAATTCGTCTTCCAGGGCCGCGGCCCAGGCTTCGACCAGCCTCCGAAAAACGGCATCGTCGTCTTCGAATGGCAGGGCACCGCTGCCCTCAACCGCTGGTCGATTTCCAAGCCCACCATCGCCGACATCATGCGCCTGGTCCTGCGCGTCCCCAGCTATCGCTATCAGATGGATGATATGGATCGGCTCCGCCAACTTCCCGGCGACTGGGTGCTTCGCCCCGGCGCTACGACCGATGAGCTGATGGCCGACCTTGCGAAGATCCTTCAGCTGCGCGGCGGCTGGAACGTGAAGTTTGAAAAAACACGGGTCGAGCGTGACCTCTACATCGCCCGCGGCGCATTCAACCTCGACAAGAGCCTCCCTCCCGAAAAGCGCGGCGTCGATCTTTACCTGGATCAAAAAAAGAAACATCTCAGCATGAACGCGGGAAACGTGGATGATCTGCTGATTTTCACCGGCGAGCTGATGAACCAGGAAATCGTCAACGAAACCACCACGCCCCGCGCCGGCATGTTCTGGACCAACTACATCGGCGCCGCCGTCACCGGCCGCTTCAAGGATGTCCTCCTCGACCACATCGCAGAGCAGACCGACATCGATTTTCATATTGAAAAGCGAATGACGGATCTTTGGATCACCAACGTCAATCCAAAATAATTACATCCACCAGTCGAGCTTGATATCCGGAAAAATCGAATCATGCGAATCCATCTCTGCCAGCTCAATCTCGCGCAGCGGCGAGAGCGTCTGTCCTGAAGCAATCTCCTCCGCCATCAACGTCGAGCGATCAAACTGCGTCGCATGTCCCCCAAATCTCTGAATCCCATAATCCACCGCCCCATGCGAATCGATCACAAACGGCCAATCCGAAGCTTGCAATAACAAAAGCTCCCTCCCCGCCCTCTGCATCATCTCCGCGACTTTCGCATTGGTTTTCCAGGGTAATTCATGCAACAACTTCAGCATCCGATTCTCCGCCCGATACTCAATCTCCCACATCCACCTCGTCCGATCATTGATCCACACACTATGATCCCCATTTTTCCCCCAAGATCCCTCCGGCAGCCTCATCGCCTTGTCCGGCGGATGGTGATACAGCGCCTCCTCGGCCGTCATCAACTTCACATCCCCCGCGTTCGCCAAACTTAAAATCACATCCCGCAGAAACTGCGGCCCCTCAAACCACCAATGCCCGAACAACTCCGCATCAAACGATGCCACGCATGTTCCCTCCCGATTCGTCGCAAACTGGTATTCCCCCAGAACATGCCTCACCACATTGCAAAAGTGCTGCGCATGTTCATACACCTTCCCCGAAATATCATCCGGATAATACGGATGCTTCCCACCCAGGTCGGTCTTGTTATCCGTCACCTTCCAATATCTCAGCCCGCGCTCATTGTGCTTCTTGTGAAACTCCAGATACTGCCCCGCTCCTGGATACCCGATCGACCCGCTCCAGACTTGCTCACTCACCCGCGGATGCCGCGCATACGCAAAAACCTTCGGCATCTCCGGCCGCGAAACCACCCCCACCCCCTCCAGCGGATGCCTCCACCCGCGCTTCGTATCCCAATGCAATTGCGTCTCGTTGATCCCCTTGAAATGTCCCCCCTCGATCACCCCCATCGGCTCGCCCTTGGTAATCAGATGCGTATCCACAAAAAAATGCGTCACGCCCGCGTTAGCGATAAACAGCTCAATCCCCGGCCTATTCCGCGGATTGTCATACAGCACGCTGGGCATCCAATGATCCCACTGCGGCCGATACGCACACTCCGGCAGCCACATCCCGCGCGGCTTGAACCCCAGTCTTTTCTCCGATGTATAAACCCCCGCCGACATCTGCGCTGCGATGGCCTGATCATTCAGCAGCAGCGGCATATAGGCGTGCGTCGCATTCGAAGTCAGCACCTGAATATGCCCCTCGCGGACCCGCTTGGCATATTCCCCCGGAATATCCCGCCCGATCTGCTCGAATCGATCGAGCCATTTCTGATACCACTGCTCCCAGCGCGTGGCCAAATATGCGAAGTGTAAATTATTCTCCTTCTCAAACCCCTTCCGATCCGCGACCGCCCGGTCTCTTCTCTCACTCAGATAAGCAACAAATCCCGTCTTGAATCTCTCGTGGGCCAACTGTTCCAACAGCACCGGCGTCAACCCAATCGTGATCGCCGGCCGCGCCTTGAGCAGCGCCGCCTCCCCAACCATGTCGAGTATTGGCAGGTAAGTCTCCGCCGCCGCCTCAAACAGCCACGCCTCCCCATGCGGATAAGACCCATGGTGCAGCACATAAGGCAGATGCCCGTGCAGCACGATGCAAAGTGTTCCCAGTGCCATCGGGCCGCATCCTAACGGCTCGCATCCCCCCGTACCACGGGCATCCTTCTTACTGTGGCACGGGCATCCTACCCGTGAGCTTCAAAATCCTCCCCTTTAGCTCCTCCATCATTTTTTCATAAGCTCTCTTTTGCTCAACCCGTTTCTCCACAACAAATTTCTTCGGCCAAAGCGGTTTTCCAAAGGTCACTCGTATTTCCCCTGATTGCGGAACCACCCGACTCGGCGGCATCGCCTCATACGCGCCTTCGATATACACCGGCACAATCGCCACTCCATTCCTTACCGAAAGCATGGCCGCGCCCGGCTTGAATTCTCCGATCTCGCCAGTGGTGCTTCTCTTCCCCTCCGGAAAAATAATGATCGGCCTGCCTTCTGCGAGCACCTTATCCAGCATCCGAAACCCCGCCGCGAAATCTCCCTTGCGTTCCAGCGAAACTGAATTCGTCGTCACTCTCCCAATCAACCGCCGCATCGGCCGCTCCCCCCAAACATCCCGCGCTGCGACTGTCGTCACCTCCAGCGCAATCTTCCTCGGCAGCGCTGCCAATATCGCCGCCGCATCCAGATGGCTCGTGTGATTCGCACAAAAAATCATCGCCCCACCCTTGGGCAAATTCTCCAACCCCGACACGCGCAATCCCCAGCAACTCCTCCACCAGATCGGCCGCATCCCATACCAAATCCACCGCGCCCGCGCTACCAAACCCTCCGCCACCAATCCGCTTTCCTCGTGGGTCGTTTGAACTGAAGTTCTCATGCCCCAACTAGAGCGACCCCCATGCCGCCCGCGACGATAAGCACAACCATATACTCGATAACGGCTTATGAATTAGCCATCAGTTCGCGGCTAACGCGCATCCGGCACCCAGTGCCCCACTGGCATACATTTTTTGCACTTACGTCGCGGGCAGATATCTCTGCGAAAACGGCCGGGGTGCCGCAAACGCCTCCACAAGTTGCACGCTGATCTTGCTGTAATAAATCGTCGTCTCCCCCTCGAACCCCGAATCCGTCCCCACAATCAGATGCAACCTCCCCTTCGCATCCGTCTTCACGAGGTGCTCATGCACGCCGCGCCGTTGCGTAGCGATGAAGATACCCGGCGGCTGCGACGTCCCGCACTCCTCGCCATTGGAAATATCGCCGATTGAAGTTGCACCCGAGCCCCCCTCTGCCTGCGCCCCATGGTCAATATTAAGCCGCAGAACTCCCTCCTCATCCGGCGCCACTCCAGGCGATGCCAGGCTCGCTCCCGCCTTGACGTGCACCGCCTCTCCCGGAGACCCACCCACGCCGAAGCATCCGCTTTCCTCCTTGGAATCAAAATCGACCTCAAAATAGAGCAGATATCGTGTCCTGGGTTTCAGCCCGTCCCCGCGGTCCAATCTCCGCGTTAGATACATGAATAAATCATCCGTGCGATTGACTCCCCGCATCTTGAATCTCTGCCGCGACTGCGATGAATACGGTTTGGTCACCACCCCTGCTTCAAAATCACCGTTGGTTGGCTGATTAGGAAGATAATCCGCAAACCCCGCCTTCCAACCCTCATCCCCTTTTTCAAAATTGTATTCCTTCACAACATTGTCAGTGGTAATCACATCCCGCCCCGACCCCGTTTGGAAGATTGGACTTTTGTCGCTCAAATCCTTGTGGAAAATAATGTCATCGCCGCTTCCGGTTCGCACGGTCCAATCATCCTCGAATGCGCGATCCAGCGAGACGAAATCCGAATCATCCCCGCTGTTGATAAGGGCCTTCTGTCCGGATGTCGTCAAAAGGCTGATCACATCCTGCCCGCCCCCTGTTCGGACAATCAGCGATTTGGTGTTCGTGGAATTTAAGAAAATGGCGTCGTCGCCCGCGCCTGTCCTGACAACCAGATCTCCACCCCCAAAAACTGAAAAGCCGACCACCGAGAGCCGGTTATCACCATTTCCCAGATCGATTCGCATTCGCCGTCCCACCCCCATCGCGTCGAACGAGCCCTGACCATTGATCGCCGTGTTGTCGTTCCCAAATATTCGAACGCCCTCAGTTTCCCGCTGCTCCACGCGAATGTCATTGCCAGCGCCATCTCCCCTGATGCGCAAAAGCCCCCGCACCACCTCCACCGTCACATTCCCGGCCAAGAGCGTCCGCGATTCCAACATCTCCATCATCGCTGTACCTCCGGTTGATCTCAGGACATGACGCCACCGGCATCATATCCATTCCATGGCATAAACGGCCGCCCACTATCATTCGGTGACATCCGCTGTACATTTTCTGTATGCCGATTCTCAGCGACAGTGAGCGCCATCACGCACAATCCTTCTCCAAGCTCACTTATTGCAACCCGTTCCTTCGCGAGCGGATCGAATTCGAGCGCGATATTCTCGGCAGCGATTTCATCGACTCCGAATTCGTCTGGTCCGCCCGCGCGCATCTGGAAGGCGAGCGCCCCAACATCGCAGCGCTCTCCGCCAAAGCAGAATCTCTTGCCGAATCCATCCGCTCCCGCCTGGCCGCCGGCCAGCGCGCCACGCCAACCGAAATCGACGCCTATCAGGACCTCGTCTTCTACATCCTCTACCAGCGCACCCGCCACAAGCTCAATGATTATCTCATCGCCGCCTCGGCCAATCTCGCCACCCGCAAAGTCGATTTCTATCGCGAATATCTCGGCCAGCTCGAATATTTTTTCGAAATCCCCGGCCAAAAACTTTCACCCCGCTACGATCCCCCGCATCTCTTCGCCAGCTTCTTCCAAGTCCGTCGCGCCTTCCACTACATCTTCCGCCACATCGTCGGCGGCTCCATGCCCGCGGCCCAACTCCGCGCTGCCGTCTGGCATTCCGTCTTCACCGCCGATTTCCGCCGCTATCTTCGCGTCCTCTTCGACCACATGGGCGAATTCACCACGCTCATCGTCGGCCCATCCGGCACCGGCAAAGAACTCGTCGCCCGCGCCATCGGCCTCTCCCGCTACATCCCCTTCGATCCAAAAACAAATTCCTTCGCCGAAGATTTCACCGGCTCCTTCCATCCCCTCAACCTCTCTGCCCTTTCTCCAACCTTGATCGAATCCGAGCTTTTCGGCCACAAACGCGGCGCATTTACCGGCGCATTGCAAGACCGCGCTGGCTGGCTCGAAGTCTGTCGTCCCCTCGGTACCGTTTTCCTCGACGAAGTCGGCGAGATCGACGCCGCCATTCAGGTCAAACTTCTCCGCGTACTCCAGACGCGCACCTTCCAGCGCCTGGGCGATACGCAAAATCGCAAGTTCACCGGCAAGATCATCGCCGCCACCAACCGTGACCTGGCTGTGCAAATGCAGCGCGGCCAGATCCGCGAAGATTTCTATTACCGCCTCTGCTCCGACATGATCACCACGCCCTCGCTCCAGGAAATTCTCCGCCAATCCCCCGGCGAACTTCACAACATGATCCTTTTCATCGCCCAGCGTGTCACCGATCCCCGCCGCTACGACGACCTTTCACCTCCCGATCCCGCGCGCAAAACCATCGTCGCCGACGAGGCCGAAAAGCTGACGCAGGAAGTCGAGTTTTTCCTCACCCATCACTTGGGCAAGGACTACCCCTGGCCGGGCAATTTCCGCGAGCTGGAGCAATGTGTCCGCAATATTCTCATCAGACACGAATACCGCCCCGCCCAACTGGCTGACAAAGGCGCCCGCCAATCCCTCGGCGAAGCCGTCAACGCCGGCACCTTAACTGCCGACCAGCTTCTCTGTCGCTACTGCACCCTGGTTCACTCTCAAACCCACAACTACGAAGAAACCGCCCGTCGCCTGGGCCTCGATCGCCGCACCATCAAATCCAAAGTAGACCCCACCCTGCTCGAAGGACTCTCAAAGACCTGAAGAAATCGTTACTGCGGAAAGATCGTCGTGCCGTCGCCGTTGGTGGCCATGAGCTTGCCTGTCCCCGAGCCGCTGGCGTAGTCGTACACAAAGCCGGCGCTGCTACTGGCGGGGCTTGAGCCATCCCCATCCACAACATTTGTCATGTTGTTAAATCCATTCTTGGGGGCGCGTGGGATGTATGGGCCAACCGTCTTGCCGTTGAAAACCGTGGCATTCACGAGCGGGTTCCAGTTGGTGATCAGGTCGGGCAATGCTCCGCCGTGCTGCACCTTGTACATCTCAATCTGCGAGCGCAGGCTCTGAAGCTGGGTCCGGGCCGCTTTATCGGCTGCCTCGCTGCGCGCGTTGGCGAAATGCGGATAAACCAGCGCGCCCAGGATTCCCAGGATCACCACGACGATGAGAATCTCAATCAGCGTGAATCCCCCGCGATTGCTCTTTCTGGATTTGGCGACCCATCCCATAACAGCCTCGCTATTCTGGCCAACCGCTCTTGCCCGGGTGCGTCCCCGACCGACGCCCGTCCAATGATTTTCGGCCACGCCGCATGCCCGCATTAATTTCGGGGCGGGATAATAACGACTCAGCCCCATCGGTAATAAAAAAGGGCGCCCCCGGGTCGGGGCGCCCCTTGCGCGGGACGTTGGGAAGCAGAAATCCGCTTGAGTTCAATTGAGCTCCATTTGCATGGAGGTACCGGAGTGTCCAATTCATTCCAGCCCCGTCCAAATTCGCCTTTACTCGTTATTGTATCATGATTTATCATCAAAAATACCCTCTTGGACGCATCTCGATTTTGGGCCGCTGCGCTTGCCCAGATTTTCTCAGCTTCGCCAATTATTTTTCTCAAAATGCAACTCATCTAATTCACCACAAATACATCCACCGACCCGCTATCAAGCAGCAACCCCGAGTCATCACCGGCCGCGCTGATAGCGACATTGCCGCTGGCCAGGAACGCCACGGCCGAGCCGAAGTTGTCGCCCAGGCCGGCGAAGGGATTGTGAAACTCGTGCGTCAAGGTTCCGCTTTCGACGTCGAAGAGGTACGCGCTGCCGCTGTTGATAATGCCGTAATCGTCCGCCTGGGCTCCGACCAGGGCACGGCCGGCATCGAGTGCCACGCTGTTGCCAAACTTGTCGCTGAGGGCCGGGGCGGGGTTGTAGAAGGCCTTTAAAAGCGTGCCGTCCTTGCCGTCATATAGATAGGCAGCGCCCGCATCCAGCGCGCCTTTGTCTTCTCCATCGCAGCCGATGAGGATGTAGTTCCCATAAGTCGCCAGCGAGATGCCAAAGTGGTCGTCGGTGGCCGGCGTTGGATTGGCCAGGGTCAGTCGGGGCGAGTTGGTGGCCCCGCTCGCGCCGGCGCCAAATACATAGACAGCGCCGCTGCGTGCGAATCCGCCCATATCGTCGTAGTAGCTTCCGATAACAATGTCATCGCCGAGTGCGCCGACGGTGTTGCCGAAATAATCGCTCATCGTCGGCGAAGGGTTGTAGTAGGTGGCGATGAGCTGGGCAGTGTGGCGGTCGAAGAGATAGGCCGCTCCACCGTCGCGGGCATAAGCGTCATCGCCCTTGGCTCCGATAAGAACCAGGTCGTTGCCCACGAAGGCAACGGCACTGCCGAATTGATCGCCCAGGTTGGGTGTGGGGTTGGCGAAAACGCTCTTGAGGTTCCCCTCCGAGTCATACAGATAGACGGCGCCCGAATCGGTCCCGCCGAGATTATCCAGTGGCGCGCCAACCAGAATTGCCCCATCAGAAGAGGCCGCCAGAGCCTGTCCAAAAAGATCGCTTTGAACCGGAACTGGCTTGGTCAGGACCTGAAGCAATGCGCCGCTGTCGTTATAAATGTTCACCGCGCCGGCGTCGGCGGCCCAGCCAACGTCGCTCAGGTAGGCGCCGATCACGAGATTATTGCCCGAGGCCACGATGGCCACGCCACTGCGCTGGCCGGCTTGCGCCCCGAAGATGGTCAGATCGGCCGAGTCATCGGAGACCGATCGCATCTGCCTCGTTTCCAGCTCTTCGATCCAGGCGATTTTGCGGGATTCGGGCCGGCGATTGAGCCGCGTCTTCTTGGCCGTGTTCCTGCTGCGATTCGGATGGGAAAGCTGGTTTCGAAGCGACTGTTGCATCTGCGAATCCTTTTTGAGTTGGGCGAGGTAACGGGGAATGTCGAATTCAAAACAGGATTCGCCAAATTTGTTCTTAAGTCTCTGCTCGAGAATGAACTTAGCTTTACCAGACGCGCCCGCGCGCGGATTTTTATTCAGCCGGTAGATTTCCCCCATCTTCAACCCCGATTGATTATTGAATTGGAAACGCGGTTTCCCCCATTTTTCGATAAATCATTTTTCCAGCGTCGCGATCCCCCAGTTGGCCGGTCCCATCCAGCAGCCTTCGGAATTGGATTTTCCCACGTACCAGTTGCGGCGCGGCTTCTTGCTGAGGATGGAAATATTGAAGCGGAAAGTGGCGCCGGCATCGAAACCCGATTTGGCGAAATTCTCCCCGAGCATCGCAGCGGGAAGAAACAGCTCGAACTGGTAGGTGCCATCCTTGTTCAGCGCGCCGGCCGCGGCCACCTCGGGCGGACCTTTGTCATCCTCATGTCGCGGCCAGTGGATCTCAAAATTGCCGCAGGTCCCATCGGCAGCCTTGGCAAATCCGACGTAGCAGCGATCGTCAAGCGCGATCCAGTCGGAAGAGCGATCGGCAGACTGCGGCCCGATGAACACTTCGGCGGCGTCGCCGGAATACCAATCCTTCTCCAGCGGATGCAGGCCGTCGGCCGGAATGATGGCGGCCAGATAAATTCCTTTGGCCGTCCAGCCGGCCCAGGCATGTGCGCTTGGTTGATTGGCTTCGACGCGATGGGTGGTCTTGACCGCGATTTCGTTTGCGGTTTTGTCCCAGTCCTCCAGATTGCCGTCGATGGTGGGGGGCTTCGCAATCGCGTGAATTGAGATTTGCGCGGTAGTCGCCACTCGCGGAGCAAACGGAGTGACAGTGCGCGTGGCCGGCGGTGGTGGAGGGGCTGCCTTGTCGATTTTCACTGCGGCCGGCTGCGGAGGAACAAACAGCCAAACCTCACGACTCTCGGCCGTCACAATGACGCCATCAGGCGCGAAGCAGCAACCTTCCGCACTCGGATGGACGAAGCGAATCGATGACGAGGGCGCTTTGCCGGCATTGGCGATGTCGCCATCAATCTGAAAGACAGTCAGCCCGCCGAGGCTGAGGACCGCAAGCTGTTTTCCATCGGCCGAGATGTCGGCCGCGGTTGCGGGAGAATGAATCGGGATGGAGCAGACGCGCTCGAGGGTGACATCCTTTTTTTCATGCAGCGGAAAGCGATAGATTGTCGCCGGCAGGCCGGTGAACAGCTTGGAGACGATGTAGCCGTAGTCTTTGTAGATGAACAAACTTTCCGCATCGAACGGCTGATCGGGGTAACTGATCTTCCAACTCTTATCGACCTTCACCTTACCGATGCCTCCGGGCGGTTTGTCGGCCGGATCGGGCTCATCGATGCGATAGACATGGATCTGGTTGTGCTTGCCGCCGTTGTTGCCGATGTCGCCGATGAAAAGATGGCCGGCATCGTCGATGGCGATATCTTCCCAATCGTCGTTCTTCTCATTGACCTTATATTCGGCGATGAATTTGCCTTCGCGGGTGATCGCATAGATCGACGCATCATTGCCGGAGTCGCAGTGCGTCCAGTAGACACCGGCATGTTTTCGCGACGCGATGACGCCGGAAGATTCGGAGCAGGATTTGTAGTCGATGTGGCCCAGGAGAGTGATCTCCTCCTTGCGCTCGGCGGCGAGGCAGAGGAGCAGAAGAAGAGTTGGGATCAGGCGTTTCATGGGCCGGGTGATTATTGGTTGGATGGGGGAAAAATGCATTTTCAAAAGTGTGAAAAATGTGAATTTTTTAGGAAGCTGCGCGCGGCAGGGGGACTATGAGGTTGTGGTGGTGGAGAGGGCTCCGCATTCGGGGCAGAGAGTTGGGGACTCGCGCAGGTCATAGCCGCACAATAGGCATCTGTTGTCGCGGCGGCGGCTGTAATTGCGATAGACGGCTCGGAACAGAAGAAAGGGCGGCGTGGCCAGCAGCAGCAGCGGGAGCCAGATCGGAAGCGTGAGACGATGGAGTTGCACCTGACCGGTCACTTCCCCCTGGAATGAGATGCCCAGGTGAGACCAGGTGTGCGCCGGATCGGCCGGCCAGGGGTGTTTGGGGTTGGGGCCGCTGTGCAGGCCGTCGGCCAGAAAGAAGCGGTCGGGGGCCGAGAAGTTTTTGTGAATGGGCGGAGGAGGGAGCGGTGGGGAGGTGAATCCCGGCGGTACTCCCCGGCCAGAGGCCGCGAGTTGGGCCAGCATTGCCTGAAGTTGAGCGGCTTGAGCGGCTGAGACATCTGTTGTGAAGCGGCTTTGCTGAATTTGCCAGACCAGCCTGGGGTCGCGCCAGTGGCCAATGGCGATTTGATTCCGATCGACCGTGAAAAAGTAGTAGTGCGAAGAATTGATGAATTCCTGATTGAGATCCGTTTTCGTGCGCTTGTGCCAGATGCCAATGGGGCGGCCGTGGGCCAGGGGCCAGGCGACGACCAGCGCGAGAAAAAGCACAAGACACAGTCCGCACAAGAGGTTGCGGATCAGGCGGAGCATCAGTGAATTGTAACTGCGGCCGGAGGATTTGGAGTGGTGCAGCCGCATTCGGGGCAAATCCCCCCTGCGGGGGTGGCGCGGAGGTCGTAGCCGCAGGTGGGACATTGATTGACCCGGCCGCGGCGGAAGGTACGGACCAGAGAAATGGTGCGAATCAGTGGAGCAATGAGCAGGAGGAGCAGTGGGAGCCAGAGAGGGATTACCCAGCGCTGAATTATTGAGCCAGGGGTTTGGGAGGTGTCGTGATGGTAGGTGATGCCGGCAAAAGTTTTGGCGTGCAGGGGATTGTGGAGCCAGGGGACGAGCGGGTCTGGGCCGGTGTGCAGGCCATCGGGTTGGAAGAATCTGTCAAGATGGGTGAGCACCTGTTGGACCTGGAGGATATCTGGCTGGATGAGCGCGGGATTGCCGCGCGGACGGCTGGATTCGCGCTGGTAGAGTGATTGAAGATCTGCGAGCTGCTCCTGTGAGTGCCGGCGGTTAGTTTCAAAAAATTTTTCGATGTCCAGGTCGCGAAAATGGCCGAAGGAAATGTGATTGGCGTTTTGGGTCAGGAAATAGAAGTGCGGGGTTTGAATCGTGCCTGTGGGCACGTGGACGGGATCCGTGTGCTTGTACCAGACGCCGAGGGGTTTCTTTCGGGCGATGAGCCAGAGGACAGGGAGGGTGAGGAAGAGGAGGAGGGAAAGTGCGCAGAAGAAGGTGCGCGTGCGGCGGAGCATCTGGTTATTGTAACTCTGGGCAATGGATTTTTGCTTGCGTGGGTGGGGGTTGCCGGGGTTAAATATGTGCTATTGCCGAGCGGGCCGGCTTTTCACGTCTCTTGCCTCGCGCCCAGCTTGGCCGATGAAAGGGTAATGGGCATGACCCGTACGTTTCCGCCTTTGCCGCCGATAGGGAGGCCGGAATCGTTCTACGCGAAGCTGGCGCATGAGGCCGACAAGGTCGCGGACGTTCACGCACACGAGGCGGCCAAGGTGGGGCAATATGTAACACTGGCATTGGACCCGGCGCTGTCGTGGGAGGAGAAGCTCAAATATTTCCGCCACGCCATCAAGCGGCATTGCCAGCCGCCGCTGTATCCGGATGATGATGTGTGGATGTTTTACAAAAATCTGGCCGACATGGTGCGGCAGCATTGCGGGGCCGAGGCGCTGCGGCTGATGTCGCGGGAAGATGATCTGTATGCGGCGAGGTTGAGCATGGGGCAGTTGCGCGAGACGATTGAGAACGAGGCGGAGGAATTTTTTGGGAAAATCATGGGGGCAGAGGAAAAGCCGGATTGGTTTGCGGACACGGATTGGGACCAATTAAAGCTGATCAGGGATCAGTGGATTTGACGGTGGGGCTGCAGGTAATACCGCAAAAAAAGAACCCCTTGACCTTGCGATCGAGGGGTTCAGTTTAAATGCCGGCACGGACCTACTTTCCCGCTGAAGCAGTATCATCGGCCCCACAGGCTTAACGGCCGTGTTCGGAATGGGAACGGGTGTGGCCCTGTGGGTATGGGCACCGACAAATCCTTCGACTCGACTATTCATCGAGCCCAAGGAGTTTTACTTTTCGACATCAAATCCGAGATCCTGATTTCTTTGGTGACTTCTCTTTTCGAACTTCTGTTGGCATTGAAGTAATTCACTTCGGATCGGTCATCGATCCAGAAGATCAAGCACTTGACCGTTAGTACCGGTTGCCTGAAAGCCTTTCGGCTCGTACAGCTCCGGCCTATCAACCGGGTGGTCTACCCGGGGTCTTGCGGGACATAAAGTCCCATGGAATCCTCGTCTTGGCATAGGCTTCACGCTTAGATGCTTTCAGCGTTTATCCGTTCCCGACATAGCTACCCAGCCGTGCCCCAAGCGGGACAACTGGTACACCAGAGGTCAGTCCTTCTCAATCCTCTCGTACTAGAGAAGAGGTGCCTTCAAGATTCCTACGCCCACAGCAGATAGGGACCGACCTGGCTCACGCCGGTCTGAACCCAGCTCGCGTACCACTTTAATTGGCGAACAGCCAAACCCTTGGGACCGCCTTCAGCCCCAGGATGTGATGGGCCGACATCGAGGTGCCAAACCGCACCGCCGCTATGGACGCTCGGGTGCGATCAGCCTGTTATCCCCGGGGTACCTTTTATCCGTTGAGCTATGGCGCTTCCACACGCTACCACAGGATCACTAAGGCCGCCTTTCAGCTCTGCTCGTGCCGTAGCACTCGCAGTCAAGCAGACTTCTACCTTTACGCTCGACGAGCGATTGCCAACCGCTCTGAGTCTGCCTTTGCACTCCTCCGTTACTCTTTTGGAGGAGACCGCCCCAGTCAAACTGCCCACCTAGCAGGGTTCTCTGTCCGGATTCACGGAAGCAGAGTGAGACGACGAATGCAAACAGGGTGGTATTTCACCTTTGCCTCCCCCTTGGCCAGAACCAAGGGATCAACGGCTCCCACCTATGCTACGCAGTTTTCACCCGGCGTCACTACCAGGCTGCAGTAAAGGTCCACGGGGTCTTTCCGTCTTGCTGCGGGTAGACGGTATCTTCACCGCCACTTCAATTTCACCGAGTCTGCGGTCGAGACAGCGCTCCAGTCGTTACGCCGTTCATGCACGTCAGAACTTACCTGACAAGGAACTTCGCTACCTTAGGACCGTCATAGTTACGGCCGCCGTTTACCGGTGCTTCGGTTGCCAGCTTCAGGGCGAACCCTTGACCGGCTTCCTTAACATTCCGGCACCGAGCAGGCGTCACTCCGTATACATCCTCTTGCGAGTTAGCACGGAGCTGTGTTTTTGATAAACAGTCGCCAGAGCCGATTCCTGCGCCCTCTCCTTGCGGAGTAGGGACCCCTTATCCCGAAGTTACGGGGTTAGATTGCCTAGTTCCTTAACCGCAGTTCTCTCGAGCGCCTGAGGATACTCTCCTCGCCTACCTGTGTCAGTTTTAGTACGGGCAACCGTATCGTCCCTGCGCGGCTTTTCTCGGTATTGACGCCACCGACTTCGGCAACAAAGCGGCCTCGCGGTAATCCCTTGCGGGACTCCCAACCCCCACATCTGACCGGGGGATCGGCCTTGTCAACACGTCACACGCAGTTCAACCTTTACGGCCGGTGCAGGAATATTAACCTGCTGTGCATCGATTACGCCTTTCGGCCTCATCTTAGCTTCCGACTAACCCTGGGCGGATTTACCTTCCCCAGGAAACCTTAGGCTTGCGGCGCGCAGGATTTTCACCTGCGTTATCGTTACTCATACCGGCATTCTCACTCGCATGCGCTCCAGCGCTCCTTACGGTACGCCTTCATCGCTGCATGCGACGCTCTTCTACCGCCGTGGAAGCTGGAAAGTGGTGGCTGGATCGAGGGATAAATTCGAATGACGAAATTCGAATGACGAATCAAATTCCAATCCCCAATAACCAAACAGTTCAGACTGTTTCGTCATTGGAACTTGATCATTGGTCATTGATTCGAATTTCGAATTTCGTACTTCGAATTTATCCCCACATCCAGCACCCAGTTTCCAGCTCCCGCGACCCGCTGCTTCGGTACCACGCTTATTCCCGATCATCTACGGCGCTACTCTACTCGACCAGTAAGCTATTACGCACTTTTTAAATGGTGGCTGCTTCTAAGCCAACATCCTGGCTGTCTCTGTAGAATAACTTCCTATCGAACTAAGTGTGGTTTTGGGACCTTAGCAGGCGGTCTGGGTTGTTTCCCTCTTGACCGCGAAGATTATCCCTCGCGGACTCACTCCCGAGATAGTCTCTATGGTATTCGGAGTTTGGTAGGAGCGTGTAGGCGGGTAGCCCCACGTCTCCTTTCAGTAGCTCTACCCCCATAGAGTAGTTGCTCGAGGCTGCCCCTAAAGGCATTTCGAAGAGAACCAGATATCTCCCCGTTTGATTAGACTTTCACTCCTCCCCACAGGTCATGCCAGAACTTTTCAACGTTCACGGCTTCGAGCCTTCTCCCGATGTTACTCGGGATGCACTCTGCCCATGGGTAGATCACGGGGTTTCGGGTCGAATGCCTGCGACTTATGCGCCATCTTAAGACTCGCTTTCGCTACGGCTCCAGGTCTATAACCCTTAGCCTCGCCGCAAACATTCACTCGCCGGTCCATTATGCAAAAGGTACGCCGTCATCCATTCTCCTCTTGCGAGGAGCATAGGACTCCGACCGCTTGTAAGTGTACGGTTTCAGGTGCTTTTCACTCAGCTTGTAGCTGTGCTTTTCATCGTTCAATCGCCCTACTGGTTCACTATCGGTCATCGAGGAGTATTTAGCCTTGGCCGGTGGGCCGGCCTGCTTCACACCACGTTCCACGAGTGTGGTGCTACTCTGGAGAGCCAATGGTAACGGGGACCAACCGCTTTCGCCTACGGGACTGTCACCCTCTTTGGTGCGACGTTCCAGACGCTTTGGCTAGCAGTGGTTTTGTAACCCCTCATGGCTTCCGCAACCCCGGGACGAATCCCGGTTTGGGCTATTTCCGCTTTCGCTCGCCGCTACTGACGGAATCGATGTCTCTTTATTTTCCTGCGGGTACTTAGATGTTTCAGTTCCCCGCGTTAGCTCTTACTCGCCTATACATTCAGCGAGCAGTAATGCCGTGTAACCGGCATTGCGTTTCCGCATTCAGAAATCTCCGGATCAATGCTTGTTTGCCAGCTTCCCGGAGCTTATCGCAGGCTGCCGCGTCTTTCTTCGCCTCTCGATGCCAAGACATCCACCGTACACCCTTGGTAAGCTTGACCTCCTGGATCGAGGATCGACCTTGCGCATCTTCAATCTCCTTTCGAAGATCTCCGACACGCAATTCAATCCCTTCTCAAGGAAGGTCTACTTCGCCAACAGGTGCTCGAGCGATGCCTGCCCGACGGAAAGACCATCAATAGATCATTCCAAGCAGGCATCGCAGAAGTCACTTATTCTTACTAGGACCTCGTATTTGATTGTCAAAGAGCTCGTTTTTTTGTGCCGAAGCACGCAAAAGCGACCCGCCAAGCGCGGGTGAGTTTGTCGTCACGAGACGGCAGACTTACTCATGCTTGAGCGACCTCAGAGCTATTTAGCTGCTGGGGGATTTTGTCACCGGCTGAATCGCCGGTTCCACAATTTACGGTGGGGGGGCGGGATCAGTTCGATGAGCACTGCAACAAATTGGGTTTTGAAGTTCCGATTCGTTGACCTCGTTTTCTTCTCACTTCGCCATTGAACTTGCGAAGCGGGGGATTCTATGAAGTTGTGAAAGCGGCGTCAAGAGCGGCGGCGCGAAAGCATCTCGCGGGGGAGAAATTGAGCCTTGGGTTCGGTTTCTTTTGGCTTGGGCGCGCAGCCGGTGGAACAGCAATTCCCGGTAGATCGGCCGCGGTAGAAGCGGTAGGCCTGACGAACCAGAAGCGCAACGCAGGCGGCGATGAGCAGGATCACCAGAAGATGTTGAGTCCACAGCGGCATATCAGATTAAGCGCGAGCCGATTTGGAAAATCAAAAGACTGACTAGGTAGGCCAGACCGTTCATGTAGGCGAGCATGAAGAGCGGCCATTTCCAGCCGCCGGTTTCGCGGCGGACGATGGCCAGGGTGCTCATGCACTGCATGGCCAGGACGAACCAGACGAGAAGGCTGACGGCGACGAGGGGAGTCCAGACGGGGCGGCCGGTGGAGTAGCGATCGAGGCGCATGGCGGAGGAGAGGGATTGAGTGTTGTCAGCGTCGCCGGCGCCGTAGGTGATAGCCATGGTGCTGACGAAAACTTCGCGCGCGGCGAAAGCGCCGACGAGGCCGATGCCCATTTTCCAGTCATAGCCGAGGGGCTTGATGGCCGGCTCGATGAAGTGGCCGATGCGGCCGGCTATGGATTGGCGAAGTTGTTCGGAGGCGACTGCCTGATCAAGAATCTCATTAACTCGTTTTTCTTGCCCTTCGGAAAGCTTGAGACGTTCCGAAACGAGGCGGGCAGTTTCCGCTGTCGTTCCCATCTCTTTCGCATACGAGGCAAGGTCGGGCGGGACCAGGATGGTCAGGTTCTTTCGAGCCGACGGATTCAGATAGGCGTCAACTCGTGCCGTCGGCAGTCTCGCTTCACGTACTGCTTCAGCCTTGGAGCGCGGCAACCTTGGGTAATACGTCATCGCCCAAAGAATCACGCTCAAACAGAAGATCGTCGTTCCTGCTTTGGTGAGGAATTTGCTCGTGTTGAACCAGACTTGGCGGGTGATTTGCGATGCCTGGGGGACTTTGTAAGTCGGCAATTCGAGAATGAAGGTCTGTGCTGGTCCCTTCAAAAATGTTCGCTTGAAGATCCAGGCGGTGAAAACGGCGGCAAGAATTCCCAGCAGATAGAGCGAGAGCATGATTCCGGCTTGCGTCCACGCGCCATAGGCGGCGAAGAAAGTGCCGATGAGCAGCGTGTAAACCGGCAATCGCGCGCTACAGCTCATAAAGGGGGCGATGAGGATGGTGGCGAGGCGGTCTTTGCGGTTTTCGATGGTGCGGGTGGCCATGATGCCGGGGATGGCGCAGGCGAAAGAACTCAATAGCGGGATGAAGCTTTTGCCGTGCAGGCCGACTTTGGCGAGGAGGCGATCCATCAGAAAAGCGGCGCGGGCGAGATAGCCGGAGTCTTCGAGGATGGCGAGGAAGAGGAAGAGCAGGGCGATTTGCGGGACGAAGACGACGACCGCGCCGACGCCGGCGAAGATGCCGTCGGTGAGGAGGGCTTTGAGCGGGCCGTCGGTCATGTTGCTGGTGACAAGCGCGCCAAGCCAGTTAATTCCGGCCTGGATTCCTTCCATGATCGGTTTGGCGAGCCAGAAGATAGAGACGAAGAGGGAAGCCATGATGAGGGTGAAGATGAGCAGGCCCCAGACTTTGTGCAGGAGAATCGCATCGACGCGGGCGGTGAGATTGGGCTTGGGGGCGTAGTCGAGGGTGTTGGATTGCGGTGGCGGGGCGACCGTCGTGCATTTGGAGACGATGGTTTCGATCCAGTGATAATGGGCCTCGATGTCGGCCTGCATGGGATCGAGGCCGAGCAGTTTCAGGCGGCCTTGAGCGGCAGTTAGCAGTGGAGCGACTTTTTCGTTTTTGAGGATGGCGCTCAGGTCATCCGCAACGTCGCCGATTAACAATCGCTCGGCCAGGGCTTGGTAGCGGTCGAGGTGGCGAATCGAATCGTCTTCCCGACAAATCCAGCTTCGAGGCAAAACCCTCACCCTGCCCTCTCCCGGCGTACCGGGCGAGGGTAAAGCTTCCTGCGGTTCAGGCGTGTCGAGACTCGCCAGGCCACCGCCGACAGTTAGGAGCTCTTCTTTCATGGCCGCCGGCAGGGGCCAGTCGGGCATGGGAGCTACGGCGGCACGATCAACGGCCTTTTTCAGTTCATCAATTCCCTTGCGGCGATGGCCGACGACGGGAATGACCGGCACCCCGAGCTGTTTTTCCAATTCTTCGCCCGATACTTTCAATCCGCGGCGTTCTGCTACATCCATCATGTTCAGAGCAATGACAAGCGGCCGGCCCAATTCGATCAACTGGCTCACCAGATATAAATTCCGCTGCAAGTTGCTGGCATCGACAACCACGATCACCACATCCGGCGCAGGTGTCTCCGGCCGCAATCCCCGCAGGACTTCCATGGCGATCAACTCATCGGGGGAGCGGCTGATGAGGCTATATGTCCCGGGCAAATCGATGACACTGATCCATCGTCCACCGGCGAGCTTGCACTTGCCGGTCTTCTTCTCGACGGTAACGCCGGGATAGTTGGCCACCTTCTGGCGCAGGCCGGTCAGTGCGTTGAAAAGGGTGGTCTTCCCGCTGTTGGGATTCCCCGCCAGCGCGACAGTCAAGACTTTGGGCTGTTTTGAGGAGGAATGATCGAGAACCGTGTCAGAGCGGGACAACATGAATGCTCGAATCGATCATACGCATCACGTATGCGGCACAATCTTCACATGGGCGGCCTGCTCATCACGCAGCGAAAGGCAATAGCCGCGCACCTTGAACGCGATCGGATCGCCCAGCGGCGCCCGCCGCAAAACTTCCACCGACGCCCCATTGCAAAACCCCATCTCCAGCAATCGACGGCGAACTTCATCGGTGCCGCCAACGGAAACCACATGGCCATGGCACCCCACGGAGAGCTTGTTGAGGGCACAAGTGGATTTGGATCCGACGTGCGAGCAACCAGCGAAGTCACAGGCCTTTTGCATATGATGGTCTCTGTTCCCTATACCAACGGATGCTACTCCAGTTGAGACTGAGTTTCAACGCTATCTTCCGAAGCGTCATTTCATTTGAAAAACGCCGGTTCGTCGGCGATATTCGTTGAACCGGGCAGGACTTGTTGACGTTTGAACGGGGGCCGCGGTATCCCCGCAAATTCAGAGACTTAGGATGAATCGGGACCTTCTGGGCATTCTCAAAGACAGGCGACTATGGACTGGGCCGGCCATATTTGTGGTGGTGGCCCTGGTCGCGGTCAATCTCTGGGCAGCGCGGTGGAGAGTTTGGCTGGATGAGAGCCAGAAGAAGGCGGCCGCGGGGACGGGATCGGAGCAGGTGCTGTTATCTACCGAAAAGACAGCACGTTATGACATGTCGCTGGGCGAGGACTTGGATCAATACTGGCCTACGATCCCCGATGCCCGTAAAACCCACCTGACCATCCTTTCTGGCATGTCGCAGATGCATGCGATCAACGACCGCCAGCCGGGGGATCAGTTGATATGTCAGTGGCTGGATGATGCGGTGGCGGCCAGTGGGGGAAGGGTGTGGGGGTTTGCAGCGCCCAATCTTTGCAATGAGGAGGCGGTTTTCCAGTTGGTGAGCCTCGCGGCCGATCCGAGCACGCGTCCAAAGACGTTCATCTATGGGCTCTGTTTCGACAAGATGAGGAATATCGATCTGCGGCCGGGTTATGAGAAGTTTCTCCGGTCGCGGCCCAAGGTTCAGGAGGCCTGGGAGCAGACAGCGCAGCGCTACAAGGATCGCTATCCCGCGGCGGCGGAAAAGATGATGCGGTCGCTGGAGGAGATTCGCAAAAGCGCACAGCAGAAGGAAGAGACCTTTGAAAGCAAGTTGCGAGCGCGGACGGAGCAGTTGCTGCCGCTGGTGGCATCGCGAAAAGATCTGAACTCGCAGGCGCAGTTTGCGCTTTACCATCTGCGCAACAAGCTGCTGAACATCAAGCCGACCACCAAGCGTCCCATGATCGGTGCGCGACTGGACATGAACTGGCAGTTTCTTCACATGCTGGTGGAGGTGGCGCGAGAGAATGGGGTGCGGCCGATTTTCTATATCATTCCGCTGAATCCGCAGGGGGACAATCCTTATGTTCCGGCCGAGTATGCGGCGTATAAGGAGCAGTGCGAGAAGTTTTGTGCCGAAGAAAAAATTCCCTTTGCCAATTTTGAGGATGTCGTGCCGGCGGACAAGTGGGGGTTGTTTCTGGGTGGGCCTGATTTCAAGCATTTTCGGGGAGCGGGGCACAAGATAACGGCGGCGGCGATCATGAATCGATTTGGCGGGGAGCTGATTGGTAAGAACAGCCAGTTCACGGGGGCAGCGCGATGATTTTCACCAGCTATACCTACGTGCTCTTTCTGGCGATTGTGTTTTTGGTTCATTGGCTGCTGCCGGTGTCTTGGCGGAAGTTTTTCCTGGTCGTCGCGAGTTATGTTTTTTATTGCTCGTGGAAGATTGAATTCGGGCTGCTTTTGCTGGGGGTGACGCTCTTTAACTGGGCCTATGCAAAATATGTTTTGACCAAAACGGAGAAGACTTCGGCGCTGCTGGCGGGGATTGCGGTGAATCTGGCGCCGTTGATTTATTTTAAGTATTCGGGATTTTTCCTGACTACGGGCGCGCAGATCTTACATGCGCTGGGCGCATCGGTTCACGCGCCGCTGCTGCACATCATCCTGCCGCTGGGGATTTCGTTTTTTACCTTTCAGGGGATCGCGTATCTGTTTGACGTTGCCGCAGGGGAAGAGCCGTTGCACAAGCTGCTCGATTTCATGTTGTTCAAGGCGCTATGGCCGCAATTGATTGCCGGGCCGATTATTCGGCTGGAGGAGATTCGCGAGCAGATCACTTTCCAGCACAGTGGGATCCGAAGCTTGGAATTCACGTGACTTGAAGTCGC